>ERZ779842.152-NODE-152-length-83140-cov-29.842848_pt1 | contig 83140 bp, 76 predicted proteins | sample MGYA00511095_ERZ779842 | MGnify/ENA primary metagenome ERZ779842 (study PRJEB29588, sample SAMEA2154036) | human gut metagenome | biome: human gut; feature: human-associated habitat; material: faeces | place: Denmark | collected 2008/2010 ... | reverse complement strand
TTTTATATCTTATCACAGATTCAAGTATTTGTCAACAACTTTTTTATTTATTTTTGTTGTTAAGCTTTCGCTCAGTAACAACTCGTATATGATACCATGTATCTTTTCGGTTGTCAACAACTTTTTTTATTTTTTATCATTCAGCTCCAACGACAATTTACACTACCAGGTAACTATCATTTTCCCTCTGATTAACTCTCGCTCTCAGCGACAGCTTGTATATAATAATACATAATTTTGCTTTTGTCAACAACTTTTTTTATTCTATTTTCGAAAATTACAAATTATAAGCATCTGGTTTATAAGCAGAACTCTATAGACATTTAAAAACTGCTCTGACACATATGCATTCCTGATAAAAGCAAAAAAATTTATATTGGAAATTCAGAGCGGAGAAAGAGGGATTTGAACCCTCGCGCCGCGCGAACGACCTACACCCTTAGCAGGGGCGCCTCTTCGGCCTCTTGAGTATTTCTCCGAATTAATTATTTCCAATATAAATTTGATGTCACTCGCGTGACAAATAACATTATATATTCTATTTTACTTTTTGTCAATAGTTTTATTTACTTTTTTATAAAAATAGCTATTTTACGATTTCAGCCTGATACATTACATCGGATGCTTCGATATTTTCCTGTTTATAGGTTGTTTCCGATATTAAGCCTGCCCTTATTCTGCTGGAGCTGTTTTCATCCCCGTTTTTGGTACAGGTAATCTGCTGCACAGCTTTTATATTCTGCAAATCCTTATTTTCGTCTTTAATAGATATTTCCGGATAAAATCCCTTTGCATAATCAGTTTCTGCCAGATTATTACCATCAGAATCCCAATACATAATTAATACTGCATCTTTTTCGAGTTTATTCCCTGTACGGTAACGATAAGTTGCTTTTTGGGAATCTTCCTGGATACAGTATATCTGTGACCAGTTTTCATCCGAATCACTCCGAACAGGATTTCCAAAATATCTGTCTTCACATTTTTCAACTTTTCCATTTTTATCAGAAAGTGTGATTGTAATTTCTGTAATATAATTTTCCAGACTATATCTATTATCCTTATCCTGCTGATATAATACCGCCCTTACTGTAGCAGTATCATAACAGTTGCCATCCGCATCTTCTGGATTCCATACAGCTTTTTCAGAGGAATGGGAATAACTGTAATATCCCGTCGCACTGTTTGCCTGCTCCGGAAATTCATTTTCTTTACATTCGGCTGCAATGTTTCCCGCATCTGTTTCCCATAAAATATAAACCTCATCTTTATCATCATAATTATAATCTACAGAAAGCTTTCCATCCTCTGCTACTTTTATTTCCAAAGTTCCTGTCTTTTCTTTTGCATAATCATTTCCCCATTGCAGTACGGCAAAAAATGCCACGGTGGCAATCGTTGCAATAAGTAGCGAATAACCACCGTATTTGAGCATGAAATGATCTATTTTTTTCCAGAGTTCTTTCATAACGATTTACCTCTACTAATTATCAATTTCTTCTCCATCTTCCGAATCATAATCATCATCCGGAATAGCCTCCTCTTCATTATCCTGAACTTCCTCAGGTTTTTCTCTTACTTTTGCAATACTTGCAACCACGATATCATCACCGCTGATATCCATCAGTTTAACACCTGATGTAATTCTTCCGAGTCTGGATATTCCGCTTACCTGCATTTGGATAATAATACCTTCTGTTGTAATCAGCATAATTTCATTGTCTTCATCCACTGATTTTACTCCAATTATATTGCCGGTCTTATCATTGATTCGATAACACTTAACACCTTTTCCGCCACGGTGCTGAACAGTAAACTCTGATGCAAGGGTTCTTTTACCCATACCATTTTCTGTTACAAGGAGCAGACATTCTCCCTGACTTTCCAGCTGCATACCGATTACTTCATCATGTTCATCCAGATTAATTCCGCGCACACCGATAGAATTTCTTCCAGTTCTGCGGATATCACTGACCTTAAATTTAATACATTGGCCATATTTTGTTACAAGCATGACAATATCAGAATTCAAGGTTTTCTTAACTTCAATCAGTTCATCATCTTCTCTTAAACAGATTGCCTGAAGTCCTCTTTTTCTTATGTTTGCATACTCAACCATTGGTGTCTTTTTAACAATACCATTCTTTGTAACCATTGTAAGGAACGAATTTTCACTGAATTCCTTTACCGGGAACATTGCCGTTACCTTTTCTCCCGGTTCCATCTGGATCAGATTAATAATGGCAACACCTCTGGATGTCCTGCTTGCATCCGGTATCTCATATGCTTTTATCCGATATGCCTTTCCGGTATTGGTAATAAACATAAGATTATGATGTGTTGTTGTCATCTGAAGTTCAACAATATAATCATCATTAATCGTCTGCATTCCCTTGATTCCTTTTCCGCCACGGTTCTGTGACTTAAAGTTATCAACGGTCATACGCTTGATATAACCAAGTTTTGTCATGGCTATAACCGTATTTTCAACCGGGATTAAATCTTCCATGGTGATTTCTTCTTCGTCATAACCGATAGACGTTCTTCTGTCATCTCCGTATTTATCCGAAATTACCAGTATTTCCTCTTTTATTACCTGTAACAGTTTTTTCTCATCTGCCAGAATTGACTTTAAATACTGGATAGTCTGTTGGAGCTGCTCGTATTCATTCTCAATATCTTCTCTTGCCAGACCGGTAAGCGCACGCAGACGCATATCAACGATAGCCTGTGCCTGTCTGTCTGTCAGGCCAAATCTCTCCATCAGTCCATTCTTTGCATCCTGTGTAGTTCTGGAATTCCGGATAATATGAATAACCTCATCAATATTATCCAGTGCGATCAGATATCCCTGCAGGATATGGGCTCTTTCCTCTGCCTTATTCAGATCATATCTGGTTCTGCGGGTAACAACATCCTCCTGATGATGCAGGTAATTATCAAGCATATCCTTCAGATTCAGCACTTTTGGCTGGTTATTAACCAGTGCAAGCATAATAACACCAAAGGTATCCTGAAGCTGAGTGTGCTTATACAAATGCTTTAAAATAATATTTGCATTGACATCTCTTCTCAGTTCAATGACGATACGCATACCTTCTTTGTTTGATTCATCACGCAATGCCGTAATTCCATCAACCTTTTTATCTTTAACCAGTTCTGCAATTTTTTCAATCAGCTTTGCCTTATTGACCATGTACGGAAGTTCGGTAACAATAATTCTGGATTTCCCGTTTTCCATTGTTTCAATATTGGTAACTGCCCTGACTTTTATCTTCCCACGTCCAGTACGGTAAGCTTCATTAATTCCTCTTGTTCCCAGGATTTCACCACCGGTCGGGAAATCAGGACCTTTTACAATATTAAGAAGTTCGTCAATATCCGTATCCCTGTCTTCCTGCACTCTGTTATCTATAATTTTCACTACCGCAGCGATGGTTTCTTTCAGATTATGCGGTGGGATATTGGTTGCCATGCCTACGGCAATACCATTTGTACCATTTACCAGAAGATTTGGAAATCTTGCCGGAAGAACCGTAGGTTCTTTTTCTGTTTCATCGAAGTTTGGAACAAAGTCCACGGTGTCTTTGTTAATGTCCGCCAGCATCTCCATGGATACTTTGCTTAATCTAGCTTCCGTGTATCGCATTGCGGCTGCACCGTCTCCATCCACAGAGCCAAAATTGCCATGTCCGTCCACCAGCGGATATCTTGTTGACCATTCCTGAGCCATATTAACCAGAGCACCGTATATGGAGCTGTCCCCGTGAGGATGATATTTACCCATGGTATCACCGACAATACGGGCACATTTACGATGCGGCTTATCCGGTCCGTTATTCAGTTCAATCATAGAGAACAGGATCCTTCTCTGCACCGGCTTCAAGCCGTCTCTTACATCCGGAAGTGCTCTCGCTGCAATAACGCTCATTGCATATTCTATGTAAGATTGTTCCATAGTTTTTTTCAAATCTACTTCATGAATCTTATCAAAGATATTTTCATCCATTTACTTTCATCCTCCCTGTTTATATGTCTAAGTTCTGTGCAAATTTTGCATTTGTCTCAATAAATTCACGGCGCGGTTCTACCTGGTCACCCATCAGCGTTGTAAATGTTAAATCAATTTCTGATTTCAGACTCTCATCATACTGAACCTTTTTCAGAATTCTGGTTTTCGGATCCATGGTTGTTTCCCAGAGCTGATCCGCATCCATTTCTCCAAGTCCTTTATAACGCTGTATTTTATTGTTGTTATCTCGGCCAATCTCGGTAAGAATCTGATTTAACTGTTCGTCTGAATATGCATACCACACCTTTTTATTTTTTGTAACCTGATACAAAGGCGGTGTTGCAAGATAAACATGTCCTGTCTTGATGAGCATTGGCATAAAACGATATAAAAATGTCAGAAGCAGGGTTGCAATATGTGCCCCGTCCACGTCGGCATCCGTCATAATAATAATTTTATCGTATCTTAATTTCTCAAGATCAAAATCATCATGGATTCCCGTACCAAAGGCTGTTATCATTGCCTTTATTTCCGCATTTCCAAGTATTCTGTCAAGCCTTGCCTTTTCAACATTAAGTATTTTTCCTCTCAATGGAAGAATTGCCTGTGTTGCCCTGCTTCGTGCTGTTTTTGCAGATCCGCCGGCGGAATCTCCTTCGACGATGAAGATTTCACAATTTGCAGGATTCTTGTCGGAACAGTCTGCAAGCTTACCAGGTAATCCATTTCCATCCAGGGCAGTTTTTCTGCTTCTTGTCAGATCTCTTGCCTTTCTCGCAGCATCCCTCGCTCTCTGTGCAAGAATAGATTTCTCACAGATGCTTCTTGCCACTTGCGGATTCTGCTCCAGAAAATACCTGAGCTGTTCACTTACAACATTTTCTACTGCTGCCCTCGCCTCGCTGTTTCCGAGTTTCTGTTTTGTCTGGCCTTCAAACTGCGGTTCCGGAATCTTAATGCTGATAATTGCTGTCAGACCTTCCCTGATATCCTCTCCTGTCAGGTTCTGCTCACTGTCCTTTAACAATTTATTTGTTCTTGCATAATCATTAAAAGTCTTTGTTAATGCCCTCTTAAAGCCCTCCAGATGTGTTCCGCCCTCCGGAGTAATAATATTATTAACAAAAGAATATGTATTCTCCGTATAAGAGTCATTATGCTGCATTGCGACCTCAACATAAATGTCCTCTTTCATTCCCTCACAGTAAATAACCTGTTCAAAAAGCGGAGTTTTTCCTTTGTTCAGATAGGTAACAAATTCCTTGATACCACCCTCATAATGGAATACTCTTTCCTTCTTCTCTTCATTTTCACGGTTATCCCTGAGAATGATTTTTAACCCTTTGGTAAGGAATGCAGTTTCTCTAAGTCTTGTTTTTAAGGTTTCAAAATCATATACCGTATCTTCAAAAATCTGTGTATCCGGCTTAAACGTAACAGATGTTCCGGTAAAATTTTCCTCACAGTCACCAACAACTTGCAGCTCATTTACTACATGACCGCGTTCATAACGCTGGAAATACACTTTTCCATTTCTGCATACTTTTACTTCCAGCCATTCAGACAATGCATTTACGACAGACGCACCAACACCATGCAGTCCGCCAGAAACCTTGTATCCGCCGCCGCCAAATTTTCCGCCGGCATGAAGGATTGTAAATACAACTTCTACGGCAGGTTTTCCTGTCTTAGTATTAATATCCACCGGTATTCCTCTTCCGTCATCCTTTACCGTAATGATATCACCTTCATTAATGTCTACCTCAATAGTAGAGCAGAAGCCGGCCAGAGCTTCATCTACTGCATTATCTACAATTTCATAAACAAGGTGATGAAGTCCTTTTGAAGATGTACTTCCTATGTACATTCCTGGCCTCTTTCTTACGGCTTCCAGACCCTCCAAAATCTGTATCTGGTCTCCACCGTAATTATTATTATTGTTATTATTCATTTCTGCTCCTTTCTATTGTTCCGTTTGTAACTTTGTATACGCTATTGATATGAAACCTGTTTTCAACAAATTCATCCAGACCGGTGCAGGTAATCATTGTCTGAATACCATTAATATTGTCTAAAAGCTGTTTCTGTCTGCTGCTGTCCAATTCAGATAACACATCATCCAACAGCAGAACCGGGACGTCTTTTATCGCCTCTTTTACCAAATCAATCTCGGAAAGCTTCAAAGATAATGCGGCGGTTCTCTGCTGCCCCTGGCTTCCATATCTACGGATATCTATATCATGATTGTAAAATCCGATATCATCCCTGTGCGGACCTGCCATTGTACTCCCCATCCGTAAATCCCTGTCTCGGTTCTTTTTCAGCTCATCATATAAAGTATTCCCTTTTACCCCCGGTTCATACCGGATTTGCAGGTTTTCTTTTCCATTCGTGATACTTCCGTGAGTCTCCGTAATGACATGATTTATTTTTTCAACAAAACACTTTCTTTTTTCGATAATATTTTCTCCATACTGAGCCATCTGCATATCCCAGATATCCAGTGTATCGAACAGTTCATGTCCTCCTTTTGCATATACAATATCCTTCAGCAGGCGGTTTCTCTGGTTCAGTATTTTTCCATAGCTGATTAAGTCATGGAGATAAATCTTATCCAGCTGACATAATTCTGTATCAATAAATTTTCTTCTTTCCGCTGGTCCGTTTTTAATAACATTCAAGTCTTCCGGAGAAAAAAATACAACATTCAGAATCCCGAATAATTCACTTGCCCTTTTCAGGGGAATTCCATTTACCGCAATCCCCTTCGGCTTATTTTTTTTTAAATGCATATCAATTCTTACCGGAACTTCATTCTTCATAACAATCATTTTTATATGGGCTTCTTCTTTCCCAAACCGTATAATCTCTTTATCCTTGCTGCCGCGATGAGAACGTGTAGTTGCTGCCAGATAGACCGACTCAAGAACATTTGTCTTTCCCTGTGCATTATCTCCGTAAAGAATATTTGTATCCTGACCAAAATTTATACTTAGATTATCATAATTTCTGAAATCACTCAGTTCCAATGTCTTAATATACATTTAAAGCTCCTGTATGTATAAATATGCACTATGCAATAGTGTTGTATATTTATGCATTTAATTATTTTGTAATATTTATTTTCTGATTCTCAAATTGCACTTCATCACCATCATAAAGCTTTTTACCTCTTTGAGTTTCAGTCTGACCATTTACTTTAACCAGTCCGTCCTGGATTACAAGCTTTGCTTCTACACCGGATTCCACAAATCCTGCAGCTTTTAAAGCCTGACCCAGTTTAATATATTCATCTCTAAGCTTAATTGTTTCCATTTTCCTTTTCCTTTTCCTTTTCAAATTCTAGTATGCAGTATTAAAGTTTACAGGAAGAATAAGATAAATATAAGTTTCATCTTCATTCTTAATTACACATGGTGCTTTTGAATTAACAAGATAAATATCTACATTTTCTTCATCAATTACTTTCAGTGCATCCATTAAGAACTTCGGATTAAATCCAATCATAATATCCTTGCCGTTTTTCTCAATTGCAATATGTTCATTCATAGAACCTAAAAATGATGAGATCTTTAATTCAAGTTCATTTTCCGTAATGTTAATAATAATTGGCTTCTTATCACCTTCTTTTACAAGAAGAGTGGATCTGTCGATACAGTCTAAAAATTCCTTTTTATTTACTTTGATGATCGTGTCAAAATTACTGGAAATCATCTGTTCGACTTTGAAATAATCTCCATCAATCAGTCTGGATACCACAACCGTATGATCAAATTCAAATGCAATCAGATTATTTTCAAAGAAAATACGGATATCGGATTCGGTATCTCCGGAAAGTATTTTACTAATTTCATTTAATGTTTTTCCCGGAACAATTACTTTGATATTATCAAAAGTTTCTTTTAATTCTGCTTTTCTCATTGCAATTCTGTGTCCGTCAAGTGCAGTAACCGTAAGCAGATTTCCTTTTACTTCAAATAATTCACCGGTCATTAATTTGTTCGTATCATTATCAGCGATAGAAAAAATTGTCTGTCTGATTAATTCTTTTAATGTAAACTGTGATAAATATATAAACTGATTTTTTTCAAAAGCAGGAAGGTAGGAAAAATCATCTCCAGGTTTTCCAGCTAAACTGAAGGTTGCCTTTTCACAGGTAATGGTTGTTTTAAAATTCTCATCTGTAGTAATGGTAATTTCACTATCTGGAAGTTTTCGTATAATTTCAGAAAAGATCTTAGCATCAATAGCGACAATACCTTTGGAAATAATTTCACCTTCAACAATCGTTTCAATAGCAAGTTCCGTATCATTTGAAGTAAATTTGATACAGTCAGATGAAGCATCAATTAAGATACATTCCAAAATAGGCATCGTTGTTCTGGAAGGAACGGCTTTCAGTACAATATTGATTGACTGTAATAAATTGGATTTGTTGAAAACTAAATGCATGTGTAAAAAACTCCTTTCAGGTTTTCCATATATAAATATATATTTTATATTCTCGTAGTAGTATTAATATAGGCTGTGAAAATGTTGAAAACTACTCTCAGGCCTTGAAATATAAGAAATTCGTGTTTTGAAAACGATGTAGATAACATTTAGAATCATATGGAAAAATGAAAAGTTATCAACATATGGATCAAAATGGGGCAAAAACCCAAAAAAGTTATCAACATCGAAAATTCCTATAAAGTGTAAACATGTGGAAAGGTTATCCACAAAATGTGTATACAGGATCAGTTCGGTATAATCTTCTTTTTGATGACTTCAACAGTATTCTTAGTTGATTCATTTGTATCTATCTCGTGCTGTATTTTCTCGATTGCGTGCATAACTGTAGTATGATCCTTACGTCCGAGAAGTGCACCGATCGATTTTAAAGATGACCCCTGGGTAAGATGGCGACAGAGATACATTGCAATCTGACGTGGAAAAACAATATCCTGGCTCTTGATTCTGGAAGCCATGTCAGCAGGAGAAATGTGAAAATGTTCAGCTACCGTATTGATAATAAGTTCAGGAGTGATCTCACGGTTTGCATCCGGAGAAATAATATCTTTTAAAACATCTTTTGCAAAATTTAAGTCGATCGGAGTTTTTGAAACCCTTGAAAAAGCTACGATCTTTGTTAATGCACCTTCAAGTTCACGGATGTTTGACTTGATATTGTTTGCAATATATTCAAGAATCTCATTATCAATATCATAGTTCTCTGTTTCTGTTTTTCTCAGAAGAATGGCCATTCTGGTTTCATAATCAGGTGCAGATACGTCAACGGTCAAGCCCATCTCAAAGCGGGATTTTAAACGTTCTTCCAGTGTTGACATATCTTTTGGCGGTTTATCAGAAGATATTACAATCTGCTTATTCGCTTCATAAAGTGAATTAAAGGTATGGAAAAATTCTTCCTGGGAACGTTCCTTACCGATAACAAACTGGATATCATCAATGAGCAGGACATCAATATTTCTGTATTTATTCCGGAATTCAACAATTGCCTGCTGATTTTCGCTGCGGATCGCTGTGATTAATTCATTTGTAAATATCTCACTTGTAACACAGCGGACTTTGGCGGAAGGATCCTTGTCCAGAATAAAATTACCGATGGAATGCATAAGATGCGTTTTTCCAAGTCCTACACCTCCATAAATGAACAGAGGATTGTACATTTCTGCAGGTGACTCTGCAACAGCGAGTGCGTAGGCATGGGCATAATTATTGTTACCGCCAACGACAAAGTTTTCAAACGTATAGTTTGGATTCAGGTTTGCTTCCAGTTTTTTATTATTAATAAGAAGATTATTTTCTGAAGCAGTTGATGAATCGGAAGAGGAAACATTGTTTTTGTTGTGTCCTTTTAGCTCTTTTTCACGTTTTTCAATGATGGAAGGGGTCACGAATTCAACATCGAGTCCTTCGCCTGTCACTTCCTGGATGGAAGTCATAAGAGGCAGATAAAATTTTTTCTTAATGTATTCAATCATTGCATCATTTTCTTTAAATAATAAGGTAACAACATTGTTTTCCACAGAGTATACCTGGAGAGGTTTTATCCACGAATTAAAGGAAACGTCTGCGATGTCAAATTCATTTTTAAAGAAATTCAGTATTTCTGCCCATTTATCCACTACTAAGTTATACATATCTGTAACCTAAGCCTTTCTATATATCCATACTTATGCCATGATATAATATATTTTATACTAAGTCGAAGATTTTTTCAACTTTTTTCTAAAAATCAATAAAAAAATGTGGAAAAATGATCGGTGGAGAAAGAAGAGTATAAAATGTGCTTGACAGAAAGAAAAGAAATAAAATCAATATGTATAAAAAATTTGATCAAAAATGTGGAAAAGTGGATAAAAATGTGGAAACCTGAGATTTCTACCATTTCAACTTTTCCACATTCAAAATTATACAGATTTCTACATTCGGAAAAATATTGTAAAATAAAGGAAAATGGGATAGAAAAACCACAAAATAAGATCATTTATCCACATTTGATCCACAAAATGTGGATAAATGATCGGTGGATTCGTGTATAATTATTCTGTGGAAAAGCTGCATATGGTAAAAATCAACAAAAAGCAAAAAAAATAAGAAAAAATGAAAATAATACTTGACGTGGAAATTCATATTGAATATAATGGGTACGATGTCTTAACATACTTTTTAAATAACGAAGGAGGTGTAGAGAATGAGACAGACAATGGGTGTTACTTATAATCCAAAGAAGAGAGCTAGAGCAAAGGTTCATGGTTTCAGAGCTAGAATGAGCACAGCTAACGGAAGAAAAGTATTAGCTGCCAGAAGAGCAAAAGGAAGAAAGCGTATTTCAGCATAGATTAGCATAGACCGCAATTTTGTGGTCTTTTCTTCTTTTTACTGTTTTATTATCAGGTTATCATTGAAATCGTATATAGAATCAAAACTGGGAGATTTTTGTGAGAAATATTAATTCGATAAAGAAAAACTGTGATTTTCAGACAGTTTACAGAACCGGTAAATCATATGCAAATAAATACCTTGTAATGTATGTAAAAAAGAATGATGATGGAAATTCAAGATTAGGTATTTCTGTCAGTAAGAAGGTAGGAAACAGTGTAGTAAGACATCGGATTACCCGGTTAATCAGAGAATGTTATAGATTGAATCAGCATATGTTCAGTAGTGGTCTGGACATTATTGTAGTATCCAGAGTTGCAGCAAAGGGACATAACTATTATGATATAGAGAGTGCTTTGCTGCATCTGGCAAAGCTGCAGGGAATAGTGAATCAGCCTCAGAATATAGAGGAAAGCTGATTATTATGTAAGAAAGAAAAAGCGGTGAATAATTTGAAAAAGATTCTTATATATATGATACGTTTTTATCAGAAATTCTTATCTCCATTGAAAAGAGGGCATTGCAGGTATATTCCGACCTGTTCCCAGTATGCGGTGGAAGCACTTGAGAAATATGGTGTTATTAAGGGAATGTATCTTGCTGTAAGAAGAATATTAAGGTGTCATCCTTTTTCAAAACGGAGCGGCTATGATCCCGTTCCATAGTTAAGGAGGATAATAGTGTCAGGTATATTTTTAACAAGTTGTACTAATTTTTTCCTCATCAGATGGATAGCCAATATTCTTGGATTTATCATGAACTTATTTTATATTGTCATTGATAAATTCGGAATTGGAAAAATAAGTATATGTATTATTGTATTTACAATTATTGTAAAACTTGTTATGCTGCCGATTAATATCAAGCAGCAGAAAACGATGAAGCTAAATAGCGTGATTATGCCAGAAATTCAGGCAATTCAGAAAAAATATGCAAATAAAAAAGATAATGATTCCATGATGAAACAGCAGGCAGAATTAAATGCTGTTTATCAGAAATATGGAACTTCGCCGACAGGTGGTTGTCTGCCTATGCTGATACAGTTTCCGATCCTGCTTGCATTGTATGCGGTTATGGCATGTCTGCCAAACTACATCAATGAGATCCAGGATATGTATAATAACGGTGTTGTATCTTATGTAATAGGCACGGATGAGAGTGGAAAATTAGATTATCATACCATCCATGAATTAAAAGATCTTGCTGGTCTGAATGATGTGCTGTTAGATGAAAACGGAGATGAAAATCTGGATAAGCTTGTAACAGCATATTTTGGTCAGAAGGGCAATTATGAGGATGAGGAAATCAAGGATGCTGTTTATAACAGTTTTACTTCAGCATACAGCAATGTATTTGGAAAGCAGGATGCATGGGCGATCGTGGAAGCATCATTTGATGAAGCAATTGAAAATGCACAGGATTTAAAAGCTATTTCTGAAGCAGACTGGAAAAAAGTTGAGGATAAAGACCTGGCAGAATATGCTGATTATACAGAAGAAGACTGGGATGCACTGATAAGCAGTTACGAAACCATTCTGGATAAGCTGGATGATAATCATAAAGACATTCAGGTTTCCTATTCATTTTTCACGATTGATTTGAGTAAGTCGCCTGCAAATGGAGTAAAGATTGCGATTATTATTCCGATTTTATCTGCACTTGCGCAGCTTTTAAACATGAAGATATCCATGTCAAGCCAGCAGAATACAGGAAATGGTACTGCAGATTCCATGATGTCCTCCATGAAGGTAATGAGCTATTCCATGTGTGTCGTATCAGCAATCTTCTGTTATACATTCCCGGCAGGTCTTGGTTTGTACTGGGTAATCAGTTCGGCTGTGCAGGTAGTGATCCAGCTGATATTAAATAAGAAATTTGCAAATATGGATACCGATCAGATTATAAAGCAGAGCATCGAAAAAGCGAATAGGAAGAGAGCGAAGAAGGGACTTCCGCCAAATACGATTTCAACAGCTGCTGCAACAAACACAAGAAATTATAAGCCGCAGACAACGGAAACCAGTCAGAATACGACAGGTACAGGAAGTGCGGGCGGTGCAAAGAAAGGCTCAATTTCTGAAAAAGCAAATCTGAATAAAAAATATATGGATAAGAAATAGCATTTATGCGTGGTGTTTGAAAGGTGGGAGGCCTAAGTATAATGGAATATCAGGAATTTACAGGAAAAACATTAAGTGACGCGGTAACAAATGCATTGATTGCATTGGAAACAAGCAGAGATAATCTGGAATACGAAGTAATCGAAAAAGGAAGTAACGGATTTCTTGGAATTGGTGCAAGAGATGCAAAAATCAGAGCAAAACTGAAAGTTTTACCAAAGAAATCAATAGAAGAAGTTGCATCAGACTTTTTAAAGAGTGTATTTCAGGCAATGAACTTAGAGGTAAAGGTAATTATTAATGTGCATGAGGATATGATGGATGTCGAATTATCAGGTGACGAGATGGGAATACTGATAGGAAAACGAGGACAGACACTGGATTCTTTGCAATATTTACTCAGCCTTGTGGTAAATAAAGAAAGTGAAAGCTATGTTAAAGTAAAGGTAGATACAGAGAATTATAGACAGAGAAGAAGAGAAACTCTGGAAGGTCTTGCAAAAAATATCGCCTTTAAAGTAAAAAGAACAAAGAGATCGGTTTCGTTAGAACCAATGAATCCGTTTGAAAGAAGAGTTATTCATTCAGCACTTCAGAATGACAGGTATGTAACTACAAAAAGCGAAGGAGAAGAGCCTTACAGGCATGTAGTTGTTTCGTTAAAGAAGTAATATTAGTGGATAATCCGTATTACCTGGGGAGAGGCCAAAATGCCTCTTCCCTTTTTCAGCTTTAGGAGGACAGGATGTTTTTATCAGATACAATCGCAGCAATATCGACCGGTATGACAAATTCAGGCATTGGGATTATAAGGATATCAGGAAGTGAAGCTTTTGATGTGGCCGACAGGATTTTCCAGCCATGTAAAGGTACGAAAAAAGTTTCTGAGATGAAGAGTCACACGGTACATTATGGAAAAATCGTTTCTAAAGGAACAGTAATTGACGAAGTTTTATTAACAGTCATGAAAGCACCAAATACATATACAAAAGAAAATATTGTAGAAATCAACTGCCACGGAGGAGTAGTGGTAGTAAATAAAATTATGGAAATTGTACTGGAAAACGGAGCAAGACCGGCAGAACCAGGAGAATATACCAAAAGAGCTTTTTTAAATGGAAGAATTGACCTGTCACAGGCGGAGGCAGTTATCGATGTAATTAATGCAAAGAATGAATATGCATTATCCAATTCCGTAAACCAGCTTCAGGGGCGGATATCGGAAAAAATCGTCAGCCTGCGAACAGAAATTATGCATAATATTGCATATATAGAGGCCGCATTGGATGATCCGGAGCATATCAGTTTGGATGAATATTCGGAGGAACTGAAAAAAACAGTGGATAAAATAAAAGGTGAACTGAAAGAATTAATTGATAATTCAGACAACCGGAGAGTTGTCTATGAAGGAATTAAGACGGTTATTCTCGGAAAGCCAAATGCCGGAAAATCATCATTCCTGAATTCCCTGATCGGGGAGGAAAGAGCGATTGTTACAGATATTGAAGGTACAACCAGGGATATTCTGGAAGAACATGTCATAATACATGGAATCAGCCTGAATATTATCGACACGGCAGGAATCAGGGAAACTGAGGATAAAGTAGAACAGATAGGTGTGGAACGGGCAAAGAAATGTGCGGATACAGCGGATTTAATTATTTATATCGTAGATTCATCCAGGGAATTGGATGAAAGTGATAAAGAAATTTTAGAATTAATTAAAGAAAAGAAAGTAATTATATTATATAATAAATGTGATTTAGTTCCTGCAATACAGCCGCAGGAGCTGAAGAAAATAACAAATGCTCCTGTAATAAAGATTTCGGCAAAACAGGGAGATGGAATGGACCTATTTGAAAAGACATTAAAAGACATGTTCTTTGCTGGAAATCTGAATATAAATGATGAAGTATTTATTACAAATGCAAGACAGAAGAATGATATTCGGAAGGCATATGAAAGTATCGAGATGGTAGAAGAGGGAATCCGAGGCGGAATGTCGGAAGATTTCTTTACCATTGATTTAATGAATGCATATGAAGCACTGGGAAGAGTCATTGGTGAGGCTGTGGAAGATGATTTGGTAGATACTATATTCCAAAAGTTTTGTATGGGTAAATAACCGGATAAGAGAGAGAGGAAAGAAATGCAGAGTTACGTTGAAGAAAATTATGATGTGCTTGTCGTTGGTGCAGGGCATGCAGGCTGTGAAGCTGCACTTGCGGCTGCAAGACTTGGTTTAAATACAATTATGTTTACCGTGAGTGTTGACAGTATTGCACTGATGCCCTGTAATCCGAATGTAGGAGGAAGTTCCAAAGGACATCTGGTAAGGGAGATTGATGCATTAGGCGGAGAAATGGGAAAAAATATTGATAAGACATTTATCCAGTCAAAGATGTTAAATTCATCCAAAGGACCGGCAGTACATTCGCTCAGGGCGCAGGCTGATAAGAGGGAATATTCCCAGGAAATGAGAAATACACTTGAAAATACGGAGAATCTTACCATACGTCAGGCAGAAGTGGCAGAGCTTATTGTAGAGGACGGAAAGATAAAAGGTGCAAAGACTTATTCCGGTGCAGTTTATCATACACAAGCAGTTGTATTATGTACCGGAACTTATTTAAAAGCGAGATGTATCTATGGAGATGTGAGCAATCCTACCGGACCAAACGGGCTGCAGGCAGCAAATCATCTGACGGATTCCTTAAAAGCCCTGGGAATCGAAATGTTCCGTTTTAAAACAGGAACTCCGGCGAGGGTGGATAAGAGAAGCATTGATTTTTCTAAGATGGAAGAGCAGTTTGGAGATGAAAGGGTAGTACCATTTTCGTTTTCAACCGATCCGGAGAGTGTGCAGAAAGAACAGGTTTCCTGCTGGCTGACGTATACTAATCCGGAAACACATAAAATTATCAAGGATAATATCGATCGTTCCCCATTGTTTTCCGGAATGATTGAAGGAACAGGACCGCGTTACTGTCCTTCGATTGAGGATAAAGTCATGAAATTTGCGGATAAGGAGAGGCATCAGGTATTTATTGAACCGGAGGGATTGTATACCAATGAAATGTATCTGGGCGGAATGTCAAGTTCCCTGCCGGAAGATGTCCAGTATAAAATGTATCGTACCGTACCGGGACTGGAAAATGTAAAAATCGTAAGAAATGCATATGCGATTGAATATGACTGTATCAATCCGAGACAGTTGCTTCTGACACTGGAATTTAAAGAAATAAAGGGATTATTCAGTGGCGGTCAGTTTAATGGAAGCTCAGGATATGAAGAGGCAGCAGCACAGGGTTTAATCGCCGGTATGAATGCAGCACTCGAAGTACTTGGTAAAGAACAGGTGATTATTGACCGGTCAGAGGGATATATCGGAGTTCTGATCGACGATTTGGTTACCAAAGAAAATCATGAGCCATACAGGATGATGACTTCAAGGGCCGAGTATCGTCTGCTGTTAAGACAGGATAATGCAGATTTGAGACTTACTCCGATTGGATATCGGGCAGGACTTGTTTCAAAGGAAAGATATGAATATGTGGAAACAAAGCGGAAATTAATCCAGGAAGAAATCGAAAGACTTGAACATGTATTAATTGGAGCAAATAAAAATACACAGGAATTTTTAATGAAGCATAATAGTTCAGAATTAAAGACTGGTTCTAATCTGGCGGAATTAATAAGAAGACCGGAACTGGACTATGCTGCAGTGGAAGAACTGGATGAAGAACGCAGGGAATTGCCGGCAGATGTTATTGAACAGGTAAATATCAATATAAAATATGAGGGCTATATTACAAGACAGTTAAAACAGGTGGAACAGTTTAAAAAACTGGAAGGAAAGAAACTCAGAGCTGATTTTGACTATTCCGAAGTACAGGGAATGAGAAAAGAAGCCGTACAGAAACTGAATTTATATAAACCGCTTTCTATCGGACAGGCTTCCAGAATTTCCGGTGTGTCTCCAGCGGATATCTCTGTTTTACTGGTTTATCTGGAGCAGTTCAGGGCAAGGAGAAATGGAGGAAACAGTGAAGAATAAGACAGATATATTTATCCGGAAATTAAAGCAGATAGATGTAACACTCGATCAGAAACAAATGGAACGGTTTGAATTATATTATGAAATGCTGATTGAAAAAAATAAAGTTATGAATCTGACTGCAATTACAGAACCGGAGGAAGTCATAGACAAGCACTTTGTGGATAGTCTTGCAATCAATAAAATCGTTGATTTAAAAAATGTGAAAAGTGTGATAGACATAGGAACTGGGGCAGGATTTCCAGGAATTCCGTTGAAAATTGCATTCCCGTGGCTTGAGATTACATTGCTGGATTCTTTGAATAAGAGAATTAAATTCCTGGATGAAGTAGTGGATGCATTAAGACTGGAACAGATAAAATGTATTCATGGACGAAGCGAGGATATTGCCAGACAGGAAGAGCACAGGGAAAAATACGATTTATGCGTTTCAAGGGCAGTGGCGAATCTGTCTACATTATCGGAGCTGTGTATCCCTTTTGTAAAAAAAGGCGGGGAATTTATTTCCTATAAGGCAGCAAATTCACAGGAAGAAATAGAACAGGCAGGAAATGCCATCGGCAAATTAGGCGGAAGATTAGCTGGTGTACAGGAACTGATTCTTCCGGATACGGATATGGAACGTATCTTTGTCTGCATAAAGAAAGAAAAAAATACGGGTAAAAAATACCCAAGAAAAGCAGGAACTCCAGGAAAAGAGCCACTATAAAATAGAACCGGACAGAGTGTTGTTAATTAACATTCTGTCCGGTTTTCTGGTATCAATCAGGATAAAAGCGGCATGAGTACTTTTACAAATTCATCCGGCTTTTCCAAATGTGGCAGATGTCTGGTATCAGGGATAAAGTCAGCACCCGTAAAAGTATCAGCAGTTTTGTAAGTATTTATAGCAGTATCAATGCCTGGCTCATACGCACCCGCAATGACGGAAAGCGGTATCGTGAGACGATTCAATGCACCGCTTGTATCTGTATGGGTGTAATGATTCAGAATACTTGAAAACAATCCCCTCGATGTACCGTTGGTATGATATGCGGAATAGTAGGCATCGATACAGTCGGAAGATATTGCATAGGCATCATGGTAGTAATTATTATAGAAAAGCTGTTCAAATGCTTCACGGGAATTTTTTAGATTGGCGGCAAAAGTTCCCAACATAGGGAGCTGGTAAAAATAATTGCAATATTTATTTTTTTTGGAAATAAGAAGTTCTTCTCTTGAGGCAAAATAAGGATTAACCGTGATTATCTTTTTTACTGAACAATTTGGTGTGAGTGCATACATAAGAGCAATTTCACAGGAGGTTCCAGAGGTAACGATATCACAGGAATCATTGATAACGTCATCAACGAAATCTTTCAATAATTGAACAAATAAAAAGTTTGTATAGGTAAAAACCGGCTTATCAGAATTTCCACATCCAAGTAAATCAAGTGTATATACAGTATGATTTTTCTCTAGAGATGAAGCGATGAATTTCCATTCGTAGGAACTGCTTCCAGCAGTAAGATCGTGAATTAGGAGAACAGGTGTTCCGTTTCCTTGTTTACTGTAGCGAATGACCCCATAGCTCCATTTGTATTCAAAATCAGTAAAGGAATTATTCTGTACAAGGGCTTTTTCACTTATATACTTGTTAAAAAAATGAATACCGGCAATCGTAAGACCGCCTAAAGACAACAGTTTAAATTTTTTCATAACGGAAAGCCTCCTTAATCATAAAGATATGTATTATTTACGAATATAACATGATGGAAAATTGTGTTTTATCTTATGTTTATATTATAATGCAAAACAGAAATATATACAATTAAAACTTCAAGGATAGAAAAAGGATTTTTAGTGTGTTATAATAAAAATTGTAATACAGTGATAGTTATAATGGCAGAGTAAAACCTGTTCATGTCTTTATGAAACACAAATGTTTCACGTGAAACATTTTGTGGGATGTTGTGTGAAACATTAAAAAGTAATTGCTTGGTAAGGAGGATATTATGGATACGGAAAGTGTAAATAAATATTTGAAAAATAAGCTGGATGAATTAAAGAAAAAATTATCTGAATTACAGGATGATATAAAAAGTCTTGAAATAGAAAAGAAAGAAGTATTTAAGCAGATAGAAAAGTATAAGGCAAAAATAGATGTAGCATATGAAATATTTTCTCCTAAGTCTGCAAAAAATGAATTTGCAAAAGAACAGATAGATGAATTTGAAAAACATTTGAACCATATTAATAAACAGATTGAAAAAAAGGAAATCATATGGAATCAATATACAGATGAAGTTAATACAATCCATAAGTGTATGGACGAGTTGGAAAGTGTAAAAAAGAAATCAGTCGAAATAAAAGAAGAAGCAAACAGTGAACAAAATATCAAAAAGGAAATCGACTGTATCAATATTTCAAAAGAAGATGAGAAAGGTGAATTTGTTAAAATCGATATAAAACAGTTAAAAAATATAATTTATAAATGCGAAAACTGCAATGCGTTTGTGCTGATAGATGCAAATAGAAGTAAGCTGGAACTGGAAACAGTAATTGAACAAATGAAGGATTGGGTGAATTAATGTATACTATTATTGTGTATTCACAAAAGACAATGTTTGCAGACTTGCTCGTGAAAGAAATAAAAGAGTATTTTATTTTGAATGAATTTAATATCAAAAAGGAAATATCATTCTCAGTATACTCGGATATAATCCAATTAGAACAAATAGAGAATAAAACAGATACGATTCTTATATTCGACTGCTGCAAACAAAAAGAACTGGAAGTACTGTATACAAAACTGAAGAAAAAATGGAATGCAAATAATATTTTACTGATAAATGAATTTAATTATCCTGATAACGAAAGTGGGTATAAAATCATAAAAAACACAGAAGAACTTTTTGAGGGAATAAAAAATGTTTTATATCCAGATAAAACGAAAGTAAATATTAATGCTCAGCCGGAAATTTTACTGACAAACCGGGAACAGGAAATTCTTATGTTGATCGCACAGGGAAAATTAAATAAGGAAATAGCAGATGAGTTAAATATTACGGAACGTACCGTGAAAAACCATATCTCAAATATGTTTAAAAAACTGGATGTATACGACAGAACACAGGCAGCAGTGTATGCAATAAAGAATAAGTTATACCAGGTATAATAATAAAGCAAAATTATAAAAAGAAAACTGAAATAGTTTAAAAGGAATATATACTTTTTACACCACATGTGCTACAATGAAATATACAATAAAACAATACATTTTTACAAAAAGAGGTAATGAAAAAGTGATGAAACAGAAAATGTTTCACGTGAAACATTTTTGGATTAAACAGGAAAGAAGGAAAACAGCATGGGAAGAATTATAGCGGTGGCAAATCAGAAGGGTGGTGTAGGTAAGACTACAACATCAATTAATTTGTCATCATGTCTTGCAGAAGCAAAGAAAAAAGTTCTGTTGGTAGATACAGACCCTCAGGGTAATGGAACAAGCGGTGTAGGTGTAGATAAGAATGAAATTGAATATAGTACATATACATTAATGATCGGGCAAAGCACAATAGAACAGACGATTGTTCATACAGAAATCAAAGGATTGGATGTTATTCCTTCAAATGTAGATTTAGCAGGAGCTGAAATCGATTTATTGGATATTGAGGACAGAGAATATATATTAAAGAGAGAACTGGGGAAAGTGGTTAAAGACTATGATTTTATTATCATCGACTGTCCTCCATCACTCAATATATTAACGGTCAATGCAATGTCGGCCGCAAATACTGTTTTAGTACCAATACAGTGCGAATATTATGCACTGGAAGGATTATCACAGTTGATGTATACGATTGATTTGGTAAAAAACAGATTAAATCCGGATCTTGAAATAGAAGGAATTGTATTTACTATGTATGATGCAAGAACCAATCTTTCCTTACAGGTTGTGGAAAATGTAAAGGGTAATTTGCAACAGAAAATATATAAAACAATAATTCCGAGAAATATCCGTCTGGCAGAAGCACCAAGTCATGGGATGCCAATTAATCTGTATGATTCCAGATCTACAGGGGCGGAAAGCTACAGAATGCTTGCACAGGAAGTTATCAAGCGGAAAAAGTAAGGAGAATAAACTATGGCAAAAAAGACAGGATTGGGCAAAGGACTGGATTCTTTAATACCGGTTCACAATAATACGGAAAAAGAAAAGGCAGTAGTTGAAAAGGTTGTCGAAAAAAAAACGGATACGGTATTACGGATTACAGAAATTGAACCTAATAAGGGACAGCCGAGAAAGAACTTCAATGAAGATGCATTAGAAGAACTGGCTGACAGTATAAAACAATTTGGACTCATACAGCCGTTAGTTGTTCAGAAGAGAGATGGATATTATGAAATTATTGCAGGTGAAAGACGATGGAGAGCTGCTAAAAAAGCAGGATTAAAAGAAGTTCCTGTCATCATCAGGGATTATACGGATGAAGAGATGATGGAAATTGCATTGATTGAAAATCTGCAGAGAGAAGATCTGAATCCGATAGAAGAAGCACAGGCATATAAAAAGTTAATCAATGATTATAAACTGAAACAGGATGAAATTGCTGAAAAAGTAAGTAAGAGCAGGGTTGCAATTACCAATTCCATGAGGCTTTTAAAATTATCCGAAAAGGTGCAGGATATGATTGTAGATGAAATGATCAGCAGCGGACACGGAAGGGCATTGTTGGCATTGAATGATAAAAAAATGCAGGAAGAGCTCGCTAACCGTATATTTGATGAGAAATTAAGTGTGAGAGAAACAGAGCAAATCGTAAAAGCACTTAATAATCCAAAGGAAAAGAAACAGAAAGAAGAATATAGTGATAATTTCGTATATGAAAAAATAGAAAACGAATTTAAAGAAATTATAGGAACTAATGTTTCTATTAAGAGAAAAAGTCAGGATAAAGGAAAAATAGAAATTGAATATTATTCTACGGAAGATCTGGAAAGAATTATTGATTTAATGAAAAAAACAAAAAATAGTTAATAATGATAGTGAAACAGAGGTAATAAAAAATGAATAGTAAAATTTTAAATGCACTGGGGATGCAGAATATCGATCCAATGATATTTGTATTAGTATTATTATTGGTCTGCATAATATTATTGATACTCATTATTTTACAGAATGGAAAAATAAAAAAGCTGACTGAAAAATATGAGAAATTTATGCGTGGAAAAGATATGGAATCCATGGAAGAGTTAATTATGAAACGTTTCGACGATATGGATAAAATGTTGGAAGATACAGAAAAGAATGTAAATGATATTAAGACTTTGTTCGATAATATGAAAGATACCGTACAAAAATCAGGTGTTGTAAAATATGATGCATTTAATGAAATGGGTGGAAAATTAAGTTTTGCACTGGCGATGCTGGATGGAAACAATACCGGGTTTGTGATTAATTCTATGCATAGCAGGGAAGGATGTTATACATATATAAAAGAAATTATCGATGGAAAATCTTATATTCCGTTAGGGGCAGAAGAACAGAAAGCATTAAACCAGGCAATGGATATGATGGAAGAAGAATAGAATAAAACAGATATAAGAAAAATAAAAATACCGACTTCCTATATTAACTCTATGACAGAGTCAATATAGGAAGTCGGTATTTTATTCTTAAATAAAACTATAAATTAGCAGCAGTATTAATTAAATCCATAATTGTTTTGATAGAATCTTTGGACGGGGAGGACTCCATTGTGTGTATGTAAGAATCACGGCTTTTGTACACTTTATTAACCGTATCAATAAAGTGTTGAGAGGATAAATTCTCTTCATCAAGAACCTCACTGAATCCCTGCTTTTTGAATGAATTGGCATTTAATAACTGATCTCCACGGCTGGCTTTTGCCGGAAGTGGAATTAAAATATTTGGCTTCTTTAATGCAAGAATTTCACAGATAGCATTTGCTCCGGCACGCGATATAATCAAATCGGACATGGCAAATAAATCTTTTAATTCCTCTTTAATATATTCAAACTGGATATATCCCTTTTTGCCATTCAATGATTCGTCTAATTTTCCTTTTCCACATAAATGTACAATTTGATAATGCTCTAAAAGTGTATCCAGAGATTCACGGACAATTTTATTTACAGCTGCAGCACCAAGACTTCCTCCGATCACCATGATAACCGGTTTGCCTTTTGTAAATCCGCACATGGAATAAGCAGCCTCTTTATTACCGGTTAATAGTTCAGAACGGATAGGAGAACCTGTAAGGACTGCTTTTCCGGAAGGAAGATATTGAGCGGTTTCCGGAAAATTATGACATATTTTATAGGCATGTGGAAGTGCAATCTTATTGGCAAGTCCTGGAGTCATATCGGACTCATGAATAATTACAGGTACTTTATATCTGTCGGCAGCCAGGACAACTGGGACACTGACAAATCCACCTTTTGAAAATACAACATCAGGCTTGTAATTTTTTATAAATTTCTTTGCTTCAAAAAATCCTTTTATGACACGAAAAGGGTCGGTAAAGTTTTTGGCAGACATATATCTCCTGAGCTTGCCGGAGGATATACCGATATAATCGATTCCTAATTCTTCAATCAGCTTCTTTTCGATTCCGTCATAAGACCCCATATACTTTATTTCATATCCGGCTTTTTTTAATGATGGTAAGAGTGCGATGTTAGGAGTGACATGACCGGCAGTGCCGCCGCCGGTTAATAAAATCTTTTTCATAAATGAAATCCTTTCTTCAACGTAAATTTAGTCACTAAAATCTTGATAAAATTATTAGTGACTAAAATACTTAAAATAATTATATGTGAAAAATGGTTTGTTTATAAATCTTTTGTAATCAAATCAATAATTTTTTTTGCATCATCTTCCGTTAAAGAATTTTCTGCAAAAATAATTTTGGTATCATCTTCTTTATAACGTGGAATCAGATGAATGTGGAAATGGAACATTGTCTGACCGGCAGCTTCTCCATTATTCTGAAGCACATTCAGACCATCGCAGTGCAAAGTATTCATCATCGCAGCACCAACTTTTTTTGCAAGAACAAGTGCTTTAGAAGCAATTGTGTCATCAAGTTCAAATAAATTTTTGTAATGTTCCTTTGGAATAATTAAAGCATGCCCGTAAGAAGTAGGGGATAAATCTAAAAATACTTTAAAATCCTCATCTTCATATAATTTGTAGGAAGGAATGTCTCCACTTCCGATTTTGCAAAAAATGCAATTTTCATCTTTCATTTGTAATTACCTCTTTTCATAATAATATTTTGTATCAGGTAAAGTTAAATAACTGATCCAGCATACGCAAAGTATTAAAATTACCTTTGGAAGTCATCTCACCTGTCATAAATGCCTTCTGGAAAGTAGACCGGCCGCTGGTAATGTTCCGCATTGCCTCTGAAGACAATCGTAAGCTGATATCTGCATCCACTGTTTTGTCATAAGATACAGATAATTTCATGCCGTTTACATCAACGACCAATGGTTCGCTTTTTTCATCTATTGTAAAAGCATAGGTACAGGTAAATCCGGGTTGGGCATTGTATGCAGCTTTAAAAGCACTGATTAATGGATCTTCGGAAGAACTCTGCTTTTTCATAATATCTTTGAAAAAACTTGCCAGTTCTTCAATATCTTCTTTTTGCTTCTTTACATAAATATCATCAGAAACATATTTGGAAAGCTGTTCGCCTTCCTGCGGAGTGAGTTCCAGACCATTATTAATATAATTCTGACGGATAGAAGAACTACTGGAAGGAAATGAAATCAGTTTTTTTGAAATGGTGCGGTATAAATTTTCTGTTTTCTTTTCAATTAAAGTTCCATAAGAAGAATCACCTTCAAAATCAATAGAGTCTTCTACATAGGCACAGATACCATCACAGATCTTACCGCCGAGAAGTTCCCATGCATTGGTCAGCATCAGGTTTGCATCTTTTTCTCCGTATGTTGTAGAAATTACCACGGGGAACATATATAAAGTACTGATTTTTGATTTATCTCCATAAAGCCAGCAGGAATCTAAAAACTGCTGAAGATAACCGCCGATTCCCATCCATTCAATACTGGCGGCAAAAATCACACCATCGGCTTCTTTTAAAGTCTGGGGAAGAGTCGTGATTGTGTTTTTTAATTCATATAAATTGTAACGGGTGAATTTGACATGCAATTCATCCAGGACATTTTCAATAAGCTTTAAAACATATAACGTTGGATCCTCAATAATTCCGCGTCCGCCATAATAAATGTTTATATTCATATCATAAGCCTTTCTTGTTTTCTTATTTTCCTTATTTTAGTATATTTTTTCTATATAAGCAAGAAGTAAATGTTAAAATAATTCCAAACAGCAGTCCTCCGATATGTGCCATATTGTCAATGGAGCTATTCATATATCCGTTGAGAACAGAGAGTACGGCAATCACAAAAATATTTTGTGGTTTGATTGTTGCTTTCAGTTTATTACTTAACAGTGTAATGATAATAAGGGCGCCGAGTATTCCAAAGATAGCACCGGAAGCACCAGCAGAAACGGTAATCGTATTTGCTGGATTATTATTCATGTTATACAACGAAGAAATGAAACTTGCACCAAGGCCGCTTAACAGGTAGATTGATAAAAAACGGAAATGTCCAAGCACATTTTCTATCGTTGCTCCGATAACGGCAAGTGTAATCATATTATTAAGCAGGTGCTCTCCGTCAAAATGTAAAAACATACAGGTTAACAAACGGTAGTATTCATGATCTTCATAAATATATTTCCAGTATGCTGCTCCATGCTGCAAAAGATAGTGGGTATTATCTTCGCCTCCATGAAATGAAGTAAAAAGAAAAACGATTACATTTACAGCAATCAGCAGAATAGTAATAACAGGAAGTGTATCTGCACCCCCTTTTCGTGTAGGGGAAGAAGATAAAAATGATTCTAAATCCTGTCTGAGATTAAAATAATCATCGGGTTGATTTTCAAAGATCATAAGTTTTTTTACAGTTGTATCAATTAGCCAGAATGGATGGCTTTGGGAGACGTAATTTTTATCGCGTGTAATATTATCGGAAAAAATAATAAAAAACAGATTTACTTTACGAAACCCATTAAATAGAAATTTACGTTCAATCGTATCTGCAAGCTGTGATAAACTGGCTGTGTCAAAACAAAAACCATTTATATTATTTATAATAAGACAAATTTCCAATTCGTCTTTGGTTAAGGGCTTCAAAAATGCATAAGTATTCATAATATTTGACTTTGTAAAGTGAAAGCCCCGTTTGCTCAATAAAGCATTGATGTCTTCAAAATTCATGTTTTCTCCTGATATTTATAGAATAGAACCGGCAGTTTGGACCGCTGGTATCATTATATTTATAGTGTAGTTTATTATGCAGGAAAAAACAAGTAAAAAATTACTGAAATATATAGGTTAAATGTGCAAAAGTGATTTGATCGCCCGGATGGATTTCTGTTAAGGTATGAGGCTGGATCAGGGTCATATTCAGATAAGTGCCATTGGAAGAGTTCATATCTTCAAGATAATAATGCCCGTCCTGAAAATGCACTTTTGCGTGAATACGACTAATCATGGGATGCGAGATTACCATATTTACATTGTCCTTAAATTTTCCGATAATATAGGGAAAATGGGTAAGCTCATTAATAGATTCAAAATCAGTTCCGGTATATATTAATTTTGGTACAGAATCCGGGCATTTGCTGCCGAGAAGCACAGTATCGCACATGGAAGTATTTGCAGTGTCATCAGAAAATATGGGAAAAGTAGGAGAAACCGGTATGTCCGGATATGTGGAATCCGGTGTTGGAAGCTCGATTGTACCAGGCAAATTGTCGGATAGGGATTCTTTGAACAAAGCAGGTTTATCCAATGTTCTGTTCAGAAAATTATAAAGATAGAAAAATGCAACTCCAAGAATAAGAACTATAATGCAGACGGTTTCCAGTGATAAATTATCCAAAATCAGTCCATAGAAGCCAATGCCGCAGGTCAGGATGAAATAAACCCCGAAGCAGAAAAGAAGAGTTTTGTTTAACGTGAAACCAGAGGGATTGCCGCTGAGATTCGGATTGATGGATGAAAGCTGTAGTGTGCCCGGTTCATTATCCGAGGTCGAGGAAGGATGTGGTGGCTGGGAAGCAGTGGTCTGATCAGATGGCGGTATAGATTTATTATCCGAAGCAAAAGCAGGTGGTGTATGTTCTGTTTCAGAAGTATGGTGAAAAACAGGTTTGTTTAATATATTGATAATATCATCAAAGGTATAATTTTCAGATAAAGTCTGTTGTTGCAGGGAGTAAGCTAATACAATGGAATTATTGTCAGTGTGATCGATTTTTGACAGCAGGTAAGATAGGAAATCTTTTAAGGACAGGTAAAAATCCTTCTTTTCACCTGGACAGTAGCAGAAGTAGATTGCTTTTGTGGCAAGGTTCATATAGATTAATGCCGGATTTAAAATAATATAATCAGGTTCAAGAAGATAGTTATTAAGTGTGTCAAAAGCAGATTTCAGGGACATGATTATGTGTCGACTCGTCTGATAATCAAACTCAGAATTCTCATAAAAACTATCAATACATTGTTTTGATGAGATATCATAGGTAAATTCAAAAGAACCGTTTATGATACGGGTGTCATAAGGAAGAAAATTATCAAGATGATTTGATTTTAACATTTTACTTCGGTAACATTCTTTATAATCTGCTATATTACAATCGGAAAGTATAGCATAATTTTTGTTGAAAATTTTTTTATATTCGATATTCATAAAAACCTCACTTTCTGTTTAATGCTTTGTATTGCCAGAGAGAACTGCAGGGGTGGTCTTTGGAAAAGTATACCGGAACACGATACAGGGGAGAAGTGGCATAGGAATCACCTTTTTCGGAATAAAAAGATGAAAAAGAGGATGTATTTAAAATGAAAAAATAGTCTGAACTGTTTCCGGCAGAATGATACAGGGGCTGCTTTTGGGTGGACTGGCTAATCAGACTGCGGTAGGAAACTGCTTTTGCAACGGCGGCATCATGCAGAGTAAAGGTTAAATGAAGCAGACTGAACAGGATAAAAAGAATAAGAGGAAATATGACAGCGGCTTCAATTGTAAATGAAGCGGTGGACAAAAATTCACACTGATCTTTCAGAAATGTTTTCATAATTGAAATCCTCCGGTAAAAAACTGAATTGCTGTATAAATACTGTAACCACATAATATAAATGGTACAAATGGAATGGCATATTTTCTGGAAAATTTTTTTAATAATAAAATAATGGAAAAAAGGGATGCAGATGCAAGTGACAAAAAAAGGATTGCAAGGCTGCAAGCATCCGGAAGGTAAAAGGACATGATAAGGAAAATAATTCCATCTCCATAACCAATTGCCCCATGGGTAAGTTTTGCAATAATAAGAAGAAAGATACCTGTCATTAAATTGCAACACAAAATATAGAAAGATGATTGAATCACAAACAGATATATGGATATTCCGGTCAAAAGAAAAAATAGACAAAGAATTAAATTGATTTTTCGGGTTTTGATATCTGTAATGCTGCAGATAATTAATAAAATAGAGAAGATAAAAGCAGTTATTAAATACATGGTAAATCCTTTCGCTTTATGTGGTCAGGTATCAGAGGAGCATCTCGAACAGGGAGGATAAATATCTTTTACTTCATCAAAAGAATATTCGTATATGTCACAGGTAAGGTAGTGACAGTCCCTGTTGTAATGATAGGAATTTCCGGTGGCACAGATATAGATATCAGGGTTGCCGGAGACGGCATAGAGTTTTCTGCAAAGACTGCACAGGGAGAGCTTTTTTCCGGTTTCTTTCTGGTAATCATCCAAAGCCGACAATTTAATAATATCTGTATATTTTACAAGATAGGAACAGTATTTGTTTTTATGATATACAAGTGCGGTTCTGGTAAGGTATACTTTTGTTCTTGATTTATCAGCGGAATCTGTAATGGTATTTCCATTAAAAAGTTTAAAGTAACAATGCTGGGTAAATGGAATATGAATCATATTTTTGGGAATAAAAGGGAGAACTATTTCATAAGTAATAATGATATCCATCGCTTTTTTTGATTCATAGTAAGTGCTGTTATGAAAAGAAATACCGGCATAGCCGTTTTTAATACAGGAATTGTTACAATAGTTTTTTAGTTTTTCAGAAAAGAAATCCGCCTGTATCATGAGAACAGGTGAGATAGAAGCCGTTTCCAGGGAATCTTCAGAAATGTAAGCAGTTGTATTATATTTTCTTGCAGATTCTTCTAACTGAATCTGAAGCCCTGTCTGTATACTGAATATATTGAGCCAGTATATAATGGTAAGAAAAACAAGAATAAAAAAAGGGAAAACAAGGGTTGCTTCAATCGTTAATGAGGCAGTGGTACAGGAAGCATCGGAAATTGTTTCCTCATTGCAATGAATTGGCCTGTTTGGCATGACTGCCGGGAGATAAAAATTTTTAATTAAGTTGAGGTTTTGAAGTTTTGCAAGTATTAGAAACAATTTTCGATACCTCCTGTAATGCCTGCATCTGTTTATGGGTGTAAAAAATTAATAACCCGCTGACTGGTTTGAACTATATGGAAAAGAAACACCGGTTTTGAATGTTGGTTCCGTAAATGAAAACAGGACAGGTATGGTGTACTGTAATTCATAATTCATACCGGTAATGCAGTTTTTTATCCGAAAATCAGCGGAATATAAATTGTTGATATTATTCTGGATAATATCCATGGTGCGGTAAGTAATATCCGTTCCCAGATTCTGATATAACAGCAGTAAAAGATATTGCCTGTAACAGAGTCCGCTGGAAGATGGTAAGGCTTTCAGATGTTTATCAAAAGTAAGCAGATGTTCCAGTTCCAGTGTCCAGGTAGATTTTGTCTTAAAAACAGGAATGGTTTCACCTGCCAGTAATGTACGGACATCTAAAACTGCTTCGGCATATGCCCAGCAGCTGAGAATAGCAAACTGCGTAAATTCTACAAGAAAAGGGACGGGGATCATACTGGTGGCAGCAGCGGCCAAAGTTTTTGCCTGACATCTTTTGGAAAAATCACTGTATAGATAAGCGAGGTTCAGACCGGTGCGTATATGCTGGATGCTCTGTATTGTTTTCAGCAGATTGGCATCGTCAGAAGATAAACCGTTTAATATATATTCCATTTCGTAATTTATTCCCTGTTCTTTTTCTTTTTTATCTGTATAACAGGAAAAATAATCGTTAAGATATAAAAGAAACAAAGCTTTTTCTGATGTTGTGTAAGAGAGTGAAGAAAGGGAGTGATGGTGGTTATAGGAAACAGTTTTTGATGGCAGTTGTTTTGAATTTATTTCGTTTGAGGATATTTCATCGGGATTCTCTACATAAAGAAGCAGGGATGAATTGACCATGAATTCTTTTATTTTGGAAAAGAGAGAATCTTTCATAGAGGTTGCACTGTCCTCGTCAAGTTCGCTGTCCGAAACAGGATCGGATGAAAAAGAGGATAAATCATATTTGTCAGGCACTTCTGTGCTATCAGGGCTGACAGCAGAAATATCGGCATAATCTTTTGAAATATCTTCCAGATTTCCAATGCTTAATAAGAAATCCAAAGAGTCACCTGTGGCCTGGTACTTCATGGCATTTATTATCTGGGATAAAAATATTTTTCCGTCCAGATCAGATAAATGGTATATTTTTAAAGGCGTAACCGAGTAAGAAGAACAGGAAAACAGCTGATAATAAAAACTTTTGACTGGGGAAGATATGTTTTGCTGTACATAGTCGCTTAACAGATCGGTAAAAACAGGATCAGGCATGGGGACGGAAAACAGTGAGTAATCCTCGAACAGAGGAAGGTAAAAGTGTCCCAGTGCGGATTCTTCTGCTGTACAGGTAATGCCGTCACAGAATGATTTTGAACATTGATAATGTGCGGATTGTAAAGTAATAAAAACAACAGAAAGAAGCATGGTAAATAGCAGGGTTAGAAAAACGGTAATGCTGCCTTTTGGGTGGTTCAAAATATTTTTTATATTCATATGGGTTAAATGCTTTTTATATCCGTTTTTATAGATTTAAAAAGGGAATTGATGATCGTGGTAATCTGAGATTTGAAAATGAGAACAAGTCCTACGGTAACGAGGAGAATCATAATTACCTCGACCACACCAAGTCCGGAAGCTTCCCGTTTTACCTTTTGTAAAAGTTGGGAAATACGGATAAAAAGATAAAGTTTTACAGAGTTGAGTTTTTCATAAATTGTAATTTTCATAGTAGTACCTCCTAAAATCAGATAGTAGTATTCATGGATAAAAATGCTGGAATTATAATAATCAGCATTACGACGACTAAAATAAGTATCATTGGAAGCAGCAGTTTCGTGCCGGCTTTCTGACCCGATTGTAAAATATGATTCTGGTGCATGGAAAAACTTTCCCTGACTTCCTGGTTTAAAGCATCGTGAAGATCGGAAGAACCTTTTTTTATATTCTGTTCAAGTAAAGTTCCCAGTTTGATATATACATGAAGATGACATCGCTGCCCGAATTCGGCATATGCACCGGATTCGGAAAAACCGCTTTGAATTTTATTGATGGTACGTTCGATTTCAAGATATGCATAATGCATGGAAACGGCAGTGTTTTTTGACTTGTAATCTTTTAATATTACAGAAAATGCATTTTGAATGGTAAGACCGGATTCATGAAGTAAAAGCAGTTTTGAGACAATTTCCGGATAATCATTCAGCAGTTCCTGACTCCTTTTTTTCATCATTGCTTCCGTATCAGAGAATGAAGCAATGTAGATGGCAAGTGCGGAGATACAGGCAAAAATAATAAATAAAAAGGAATTGTCAGAAGAAGTATTATGAAAGGTAATGTTTCCACAGCTCAGAGTATCTGGAAGTGATATCTGTGAATCATATGGACTGCTGTTCTGCTGTATATAATCTTCGATTTCTTTTTTTAACAGGCCCTGCCTGCTTTCATCAGGGGACTAATATCAGCGGGATTGTCAGACTGGCATTATAATCGCCCAGGCTGAGATTTGCAATGACATAGGTGGCTGCCCCTTCTGAATCGATATATTCAGGATGAATTTCACCCGAATAATCAATCAGAAGTTCGTTTTCAATTTCCCAGTTAATCGTAAGTCCTTCTTCTCCGATTTTTGAAATAAAATTAAGCGGAGATTTTATTTCCTCAATGCTTTTATTTCCAGCAAGCAATTCGGAAATAAGTTCATCTCGGTAATTATCAAAGAGTTCAAATGTTTCCTGAAAATCATATTGTCTGGAAGGGACAGAAATATCTACAATCTGTGTTTCTTTATCCTCAATAGTTACTTCCAGGGAATAGTCGGAATCGTCATTTGTGCGTGCCAGCGATGAAACCGGTTTGTCACGAATATTTACGGAATATATGGTGTAGAAAAGTCCCAGTAAGATAAAAAGGGTAAAAAAAGCAAATGCAGAGGCTGTTCGTTTGGAGTGAAACAGAAGTTCTTCCTGTTCAATGTTTTTTCCTAAATATAATTTATCGAGGTTTGTTCTTAATTTTGTATTCTTTTTTATGTGATTGGGAAAAAATTTCTTATGCAAATGCCCGATAAAATCAATACAAAAAAGGGAAGTTCCATACAGGAATCTGAAAGGATGCTGTTTTGCATCGAGTCCGGAAGTAAATTCTTTTTTATAATTTCTGGTAAACAGGTAAAAAAGAAACAGAAAGATAAAAAGTAAAAGATATAATACTAGAAAATACATAAAAGTCCTCCTTTCGCAGGTTATATCAGTTTGTTTTTACGGATGTCAGTTTAAAGCCAAGAATAATTGAAAAGAGATAGAGAGTCAGACATATGGTCATAAGAAAAATTCCGGCGGTATTGTGGTAGACTGGGGTAAAAAATCCTTTGGAGGACAGTCGGATATAACTCATGATAGCGATCGGCATTATAACCATAATATTTTGTTCAAATTTTTTCTGGGCAATAGAAACAGATATTTCACGTTGAACATCAATTTTTAAACCAATTGTTTCAGAAGAGGTCCGGATAATGGCAATGAGATCACCACCATTTCTTTTGGTAATACTTAAAACCTGGGAAAACATAAGAATGTCTTCACAACCAGATCTGGAAGCAAAATCAAGAAATATCAGTTCAACAGGAATCTGAACGGCAAGTTTTCCACTCATAAGTTTTAATTCCCGGGAAATACAGGCATTGCTACCATATAAAAGAAGCATTTCCTGATACGATTCCCTGAGGGCATTTTCGATCGAGTAGCCGGAATTCAAAGAGGTCGAAATGGAATAAAGCATATCACGGAACTGCAGTACAAGGAGCTGTCTGCGCCGGATGCAAAGGTAACGGCTGATAAACCGAAAATAGAAGGGCATACAGGGAACAGAAAAGATAACAGGAATAAAACTGTCATAAAATAAAATGGATAACACTGCGGAAATAGTGAGAAACAGAAAACCATAGATGATATATTCTAAATTTGATAATTTATACTCGTTATATATAATTGGGTTCATAGAAACTCCTTCAACAGTGCTGTATGTCCTGACATCTGGATTTTAGTTATATCTTTAAGTGAATTACCGGTTTTTTGCAAAGAACCGGTGACTTTTTGTGTTGAACCAGATTCTTTAAAAATATAAAGAGGATTCAGGATAATTTCATTATCAGTAAAATCTGCAATTTCTGTAATTTCCAGAACTCTTCTGGAGTGATCGCGCATCCTTCCGAGAAATACAATGATATCAATCGCAGATGCAATCTGTCCTTTAATAGAAGATACAGGCATATCAACACCCATCAGAACCATAGTTTCAATTCTTCGCAGCATATCCCGGGGACTGTTCCCATGCCCTGTGGACATAGAGCCGTCATGACCAGTATTAAATGCTGTAAGCATATCGAGTGCTTCTGCCCCACGGATTTCCCCGACAATAATGCGGTTGGGACGCATACGCAGAGAGGAACGAATCAGGTCACGGATTGTAATTTCATTTTTTCCATCTGTATTTGCCTGCCTGGCTTCCAGCTTCACAATATTCGGTATATGAAGCTGGAGTTCAGCAGAGTCTTCAATGGTAATAACTCTCTCGGAGGAAGGAATAAAATCTGACAGGACATTAAGAAAAGTCGTTTTGCCGGAACCGGTTCCACCGCATACAAAGATGTTGTATCCTGACAGGACTAAAAGATGAAGAAAGTCAGCTGTTTCATGGGTTAATGTTCCAAACTGGATTAAATCATTCATAGAAAGCGGAGTGTCCGGAAATTTTCGTATGGTTACGGCAGGACCGTTTAAGGCAACAGGATTTAATACGATATTTACTCTTGAGCCGTCATAAAGACGGGCATCGGCAATCGGAGATGCTTCGTTTACACGGCGGTTCGCTTCAGATACTATCTGCTGAATAATATCCTGAAGTTTTTCCGGGGAAGAAAAGTGAATTTCCGATTTTTCCAGTAATCCGTTTCTTTCAATAAAAATATCATCAGGGCCATTAATCATGATTTCCGTAATGTTCTGGTCATCCAGCAGTTCCTGCAGGACATCATATCCACGGATGGAATTAAATAATATGTAGCGGAGCCGTTCTTTGTCGGTCAGTGATATGAACTGTTGTCTGCCGGTTTCAATTATTTCATTATCGATAAAGGAATAAATTTCCTCATCTGAAAGATTCCTTGTTAAATCAAATTTATTAATCAGATTGTTGCGTATGCTGTTTATATCTGGTTCAGTCATATCAATATACCTCCATGAGAAAGTTATTTATCCGTGTGTGAAATCAGATTCTGGATATAAATTCCAAAATCATGGAAAAGAAGATTTTCCATAAAATTTCCGGATAGATTTCCTGAATAATCAGTTGAAAATAAACTGTGGTCTGCATATGGCAGTGTCAATATTTCTGTTTTGTCTTTGATATCGGAATGATAGAGTGATGATGTGCTTTTGAAAAACTCATTCGTTTTCTGACGTGATATTGATTCTGTGGTAACCGGCATATAGATTTTGTCACAGGCAGCAAGTAGTGCTGGTACGTCTTTTAATGAATCGGACAGATCCAGTAAAAGGTATTTAAACATGCCGGCTTTTGAAATCGCCCGGATAAAAGAAATTAAATCAGAGGCTTCCATGTTTTTTATATCATAGCTGAAATGCATTGGTGGTATATATGTCAGGTTATGATAGGTATGCGACAGTGCTGCCAGTTTTTCAGCTATATTAGCCGGATTTTGCCTGTAAAAATAGAACAGATCCGAAAGATCACCGGTTGGTAAATCTGGTATAAAGAAAGAGAATCCCGAATACTCTTCGAAATTAATATAAAGACAGCTGTGAGTAAGTGAGAGAATACAGCCGTATGCCAGTGCAAAAGATGTTTTTCCGCAGCGCTTTACAGGTGAATAAATGCCGGTTATATATGCAGCAGTATCTGAGTGTGTAAAATGTTCGTCAGCAGAAGATGCATAATAAGACATAACATCTCTTAAAATATGGTCGGTTGATTGGTATTTGCACAGACAGGGATGTGTTTCAAAAGTATCAGATGTCCGATTCTCGGTAAGAACAAAAACGGCAGTCATCTCTGTGAGTTCCGATATATATTGACAAAAATGTTCAGAAATAAGTAATATGTCAATTTTATTTTCGCATAAAAATTTTTTCAGGGAATCATAGTCCGTAAAGACGGATACAGAATAATTCAATCCACTTTTCAGATTAAAATATTCGGATAGTTTCAGAGCATATTCTGCATCTGAATCAAGAATTGCAATTATGCCATTGTTCAAGATTACCTCCACATAGCATATGCAAAAGGATTAATAAAATGTTTTAATAAGGTGTAATTAATATAACATAAAAATTACAATAAGTCAACAATTAAATAATAAAAAATAAAATAATTCCGATTTGAATTCTGTATATCATGGAATAAATGGTAAATAATTAAAATATCTATAAAATATAAGATGTAATGGAGGTTGTGTCATGAAATTATTGTCGGATAAGAGAAAATTAAAGAAGGAAAGTGAAACGGCAAAAAGAAAAAAAGAAGAACTTATGCAGGAATTAAAGGAAGTCCAGAAATCACTGGATCGTGCATATGAGAATTTTTCCTATGTTGTAGATCCGGAGCTGATAGATTGCTGCATTTATGAATTAAATGCCGGACAGATGAGATATAAATTTTTAATGCGTAAAATGAAAGAAGATAAATTTTTGTAAATTATTTAGATAGTTCTGCCGAAATAATTGATAGAAACTACGGACCAGATGGTAAATAATACCGGACAAGAGTGAACAGAATAAGGCAGGACAGAAAATGCAGATAAATGCGTATAACATAGGAAATATAGAACAGACAGGACAGGATCAGGCAGTAAATAATGGAAGCATACAGCCGGCAAAGAGCAAAGGATTCTTTGCTGTCGCAATTGAAAAAAGTGCAATATCCAATGCTTTTTCCGGAAATTATGCAAATTATGATAAAAATGGAAATGGGAACCGGGGACAGGAAAAAACTGCAGATGCCATTCATGACAGAGAAGATGCGATGGCATATATAAATGAAAATATAGATAAGCTGAAGGAGCTTATCACTCCGGAAGATTATTCTGCAATGAGCGAACTTGGGCTGGCTGCGGATAAGGAAACCCCGGAAACACTGGTTACCGTTTATGAAAGAATACAAATACAGCTTGCGGCATATTGTAAGGATTATGATATTACGTCTAATATTGGCAGTGATAAAATAGAAACAGTACTCCATTCCAAGGCAATGGCAAATTCTGTTGAAATGGCAGAGGACAGCGGGGAACTAACGGATTCTTCCAAGGCATATCTGTTAAAAAATGATTTAAATCCGACGATTGCCAATGTTTATAAGGCGGCTCACAGTACAGGAGAAAATAATACAGCAGCAAAAGTATCTTCAGAGGACTGGGAGCAGTTAAAACCACAGATAGAAGATATGTTGCAGAAATCAGGACTTGAAGTAAATCAGGAAAATCTTGATAATGCAAAATGGCTGATGGAAAACAGTATTCCGGTAACCAGTGAAAATATTGTCAAACTGAATGAATTAAATCGGGTTGACATGAGTAATCCGGATGTTCTGACAACGAATATTGCATTTGCCCTTATGCTTGGAATGGATGGGACGGACGCATTCGTTACGGAAGGATGGATTGATGTAAAAGAAGCGGATGAGGTAAATACAGCCATACAAAATGCCTCGGATGAAGCAATTTATGATATTGTCAGGGATAAAGCGGTTTTAAACTCTGCGAATCTGAAAAAATATCAGGAACAAAAGAACAGCAGTGAAAATAGCGAAAATCAGACGCAGAGAGATTATCAGAATAAGGCTTTTGTTAAGGCAAAGAATATTATTATTGAAGCAAGACTGGTTATGACATCAGGATCATTTCTGAATATGCAGAAGGTCGGCATTAATATTACATATACGGAAATATCAGTTATGGTCCGGAGTTCGGTTCAGGATAATCAGAACTATTACAGTGCATTTTTCGATGATGATAATCCAACATCCGATCAGACAGAAATGGTAGCAGGGGTCATGGATATAATGAAGAGCATGAGTCAGGTGCCGTCTGCAGTTATGGGAAAAGTTTATAGTGAAAAGGTAGACTTTACAATATCTTCTGTGCAGAATGAAACAACACTTATGTATGCAGAATATGGAAAAGCAGAAATGACATACGAAGCGGTTGGTACCCAGATAAGAACGGATCTTGGGGACAGTATTGCAAAAGCTTTTGACAGTCTTGACAATATTCTCCGAGATCAGAGAATTGAGGTCAACAGTTCAACCCTCCGGGCAGGACGTATTCTGGCATATAATGAAATGGAGATTAATCAGGAATCCATACTTAAGATGGAAGGACTGATGGAGGAACTCGATTATGTCAGGGATAATCTGACACCAAAGGCAGCAGCGGTTCTGGCAGAAAATCAGGTCAATATATTGAATACGGATATCCGGCAGCTTAACAAGAATCTATCAGAACTTAATTCCATGATTGGTCAGGGAGAAGAGGAAAATTTTGCAAAATATTTGTGGAAACTTTCGGAATCCGGAAAGATATCAGATGAAAACAGGGAACGTTATATCGATCTGTATCGTACCTTAAATATGATCGAAACGCAGGATTCAAGTGCATTGGGAGCTGTTGTTTCAGCGGGGGCAGAACTGACCCTTGATAATCTGCTGTCAGCAGTAAAGAGCAGAAAGAAAACAGGCATGGATGTTAAGATTGATGAGACATTTGGTCTGAATACGGCTGAAACAAATGCAAAAAACGAAACAAATGAAGAAATTGGGGACTTTGTAAAAAAACTGGCACAGAAAATCCGGAGTGGATTAAATGCGGAAAATGTGGAAAAAGTATATAAAAACGGAAGCTATGGTGGAATTAATCTTGGAAATCTCGTAGATGTGGTAAGTGATAATGAATCCCTGCGTTCCAACAGCCAGTTAAATGCAGAATATATCCAGCAGGTGATGGAAAGCAGGATGGAGGAAATAACTTTAAAAGAAGGTATTACGGACGAAACTATTCTCACACTGGTAGAAGGTGGACAGAAAGCTACGATTGAAAATATCGTGTCAGCCATGCAGCTGTCCGTACCTGGATCAGAATTCCGGAAATATCTGATGGAAACAGAGGAAAGAAGAGATGCAGCGGAAAATTTGCTGGAACATTTTGATGATGAAGAAAGTGCCTTAGAAGCGGTTAAGGAATTAAAAAACAGTGTATTACCGGAGAAGCAGGGGAATGGGATCGACATTTCCTATGAAAAGATGAAGGCAGCAGCGGATATCTCGGGTAATCTGAGATTTATGGTAAGAAGTGCAAAGAACCAGACCTATCATATTCCGATGGATCTGGACGGAGAGGCAGTTACCGTAAGAGTCTCATTTGTAAAAAATGAAGGAGAAGGAAATGTAAATATTTCCATGAACAGCCAGTCGTTTGGAAAGATAGACTGTGTGATTCATTCTGTAAATATGGTAAGCAATGTAAAAACGGAGGCTGTCATATATTGTGAAAATGTACAGACTGCAGATGGGATTATTGCAAACCGGCAGATTTTTATAAGAGAAGCACAAAATATCGATCCGTCAGGAATGTATGAATTGAACGTATTGCGTAAAAAATCAGAAAATTATGGAAAGCAGGACAATAAAACAGCAGCATATAAAATTCAGAACAGCAGGGATGTGCAAAATTCAAAAGTGGAAACAGCTTATTTATATAAGATTTCCAAAAGTTTTCTGAAATCTGTTAAGGAATGTCTGAAAAACAGCCGATAAAAATAAAAGAACAGTCAGGAGGAACAGACAGTAATGAGAATAAATACAAACATTATAGCACTTACGGCATGTAACAGTCTTTCAACGGCCAGTAAAAGAACATCACAGTCAATCGAAAAATTGTCTTCCGGATATAAAATAAATTCAGTAAGAGATAACCCGGTCGGCTCAGCTTTGTCAGCCAAAATGAAATCACAGCTTAAAAATCTGGAAAAAGCGACACAAAGTACCGCAGATGGCATATCAGTTATTGAAACGGCAGAGAGTGTGCTGGCAGAGGCACAGTCCATGGTACAGAGAATGAGGGAACTCTGTGTCCAGGGAGCAAATGATACTTATACGGATGATGACAGGGCAAGTATTATGTCAGAGATATCACAGTTAAGAACGGAAATAGACAGAGTTTCAGAGTCAACGGACTTTAATACAAAGAAGCTGTTAAATGGTGACCTGGGAAGAAAGTCTTACACGAATATTTCAGGGGTAGATGTGTCCTATATTTCTACTGATGTTGCGGCAGGAGAATATGAAATTCATGTAACAAGTGCTGCAGAACAGGGACAGTATACATCAGGAACAGTAAGCGGCGGTGTGGACGGAACCGTGAAAGTAAATGGTGTAATCGTTGAAATCAGTGCAGGTGATTCTGTGGATCAGATTTATGAGAAAATCAGAACGGCGGCAGATAAGACTGCGGTAACTGTTACCAATAATGGCGGTTCATTTGAATATACCTGTAACCGTTATGGAAGCAAATATGGAATCGAGATTGAATGTGATAATGCTGCATTGAGAAACAGTCTTGGACTTGACAGTGCGAAAATATCAGATTATGGAAAAGATATTGAGGTTGAACTGGTATCCAGTTCAAGCAGTCTGTTCTCAGGAAATGCAACTGCGGCATGTGATGGAAATAAAGTTGTAATTACCGCAAATGACGGATTTAAACTGCGTGTAGACGTGGATGACAGTGTTGGTGCAGGAAGAAGAATCATTGCACACATTACAGATATCGGAGCAATGACCGTTCAGATCGGGGCAAATGAAGGACAGCAGGTGAACATTGATATTCCGAGAGTAAATTGTGAAATGATGGGACTGGATGAGATCTATGCATATACTTCTGACGGAGCGGCAAGCGGAATTACGTCCTGCGACGAGGCAATTCAGTATATTTCTGAAGTAAGGGCAAGAATCGGTGCATATCAGAACCGTATGGAGCATACACAGAATTATCTGGAAAGCACCAATGAAAATATGACAAGTGCATTGTCACGAATCGAAGATGTTGATATGGCAGAAGAAATGACAAATTATACCACACAGAATGTTGTTTCACAGGCTGCAACCTCCATGCTGGCACAGGCAAACCAGCTGGCGGACAAAGTGCTGCAGTTATTGCAGTAATAAGGAATTGTGGCAGTAGAGATGTGCAGACAGGATAGAAACGGAGCATAACATATTATGACGGAAGAAAAAATCAGGGAATTTTCATTACGGATATCCCAGACAAGCAGAACCGGACTGGTTGCAATTACGGATGAGATTATCATAACGTATATTGAGGATGCAAAGAAAGCACTGGGAGAAAATGATAAGGAAGCATTTTTGTTTAATATAGGAAAGGCAAAGCAGTTTGTGGATGATTTGTCTTCGTCGCTGGATATGCGGTTTAAAATATCTTATGAACTGCAAAGGCTGTATTCCTTTATAAGGGGAAGACTGATTATTGCAGAAGGCAGGGAAAATGCTGAATATCTGGATGTATGTATCGAAATGCTTGAAAAATTAAAATCAGCATTTGAGAAAGTTGCGGAAAGTGATCATTCAGGAAATGTAATACAGGGTTCACAAAAGGTATACGCAGGACTTACTTATGGACCGGGAAGTACATTGAACGAAGTGGTATTTCATTCCTGATAAATACAGAAACTCCCATTTTACAACATGAAATTAAAATATCTGGAAAACAGGCAGTAAAGACTGTCTGTTTTTTTTGGAAAATAAAATAAATTGTAGCATAAATAGACATTTTATTTGCATTTGTTAGTAGAATTTGGAAGCGAAATATGATAAAATTATAAAAAGCAATATGTGAATATTAAATAAAATTTATAGGAGGAACGTATGGGAGATTTAAATATTATTACAGAGGCAGACAGATATGTATTTGGTAAAGGCTGCCACTATGAAATCTACCGGAAATTAGGTTCGCATTTAATGGAACTGGGAGGAAAAAAAGGAGTATATTTTGCGGTATGGGCGCCGAATGCGAATGCCGTCAGTGTAATTGGAGATTTTAATGATTGGAATAAAGATTCACATGGCATGGAAGTGTTAGGAGAATCCGGCATCTGGGAAATATTTGTTCCAGGTGCAAAGAAATGGGACAGATACAAGTACGTCATTGAAACCGAAAGCGGCGATTTGTTATATAAGGCAGATCCGTATGCATTTCATGCAGAGGTGCGTCCAGGCAATGCATCGAAGGTTGCCGATATTGACGGATATACCTGGCATGACGCAAAATGGCTGGAGAAGCAGGAAAAGGAGAATCGTTATAATAAGCCGATGGCAATTTATGAAATGCATCTGGGTTCATGGAGAAAGGATTATTCCCGAGGAGAGGACGGATTTCTTGATTACAAAACCATAGCGGATGAATTGATTCCGTATTTAAAGGAAATGGGATATACCCATGTTGAATTGATTGGTGTGGCAGAACATCCGTATGATGGATCGTGGGGATATCAGGTAACGGGGTATTATGCCCCAACGTCAAGATATGGCGGACCGGAGGAGTTTATGTATTTTGTGGATCAGATGCATAAGCATAATATAGGTGTTATTCTCGACTGGGTACCGGCACATTTTCCGAAGGATGATTACGGGTTGGCTGAATTTGACGGAACCTGCCTGTATGAATATAAAGATCCGAGAAAAGGGGAACATGCAGACTGGGGAACAAAGGTATTTGATTATGAGAAAAAAGAAGTATCGAATTTCCTGATTGCAAATGCATTATTCTGGACGGAAGTTTATCATGTGGATGCGTTAAGAGTGGATGCCGTAGCATCCATGCTGTATCTGGATTACGGACGTAGTGCCGGAAACTGGGTGCCAAATAAATACGGCGATAATAAGAATCTTGAGGCAATTGAATTTTTGAAACATCTGAACAGTATTATGTCAAAAAGAAGCAAGAGAGCATACCTTATTGCAGAAGAATCTACGGCATGGCCGAAGGTTACGGGTGCTGTGGAAGATGACGGACTGGGATTTGCATTCAAATGGAATATGGGCTGGATGAATGATTTCCTGGAATACTGTAAGCTGGATCCTTTATTCCGTAAAGGCGATCATTATAAGATGACATTCAGTATTTCTTATATGACAGCAGAACATTATATTCTGGTAATTTCCCATGATGAAGTGGTGCATCTGAAATGCTCCATGATTAATAAGATGCCGGGATATACGGTGGACAAGTTTGCAAATTTGAGAACTGCGTATACTTTTATGATGGGACATCCGGGAAAGAAACTGTTATTTATGGGACAGGAGTTTGCCCAGCTTCGTGAATGGAGTGAAGAAAGAGAACTTGACTGGTATCTGTTAAATGAACCATTACATAAAGAAATGCAGGAATATGTTAAGAAACTTCTTCATATATACAAAAGAAATCCGGCATTGTACCTGAATGACGGCAGTTATGACGGATTTGAATGGGTAAATGCGAATGATGCAGACAGAAGCATATTCAGCTTTATCAGAAAAATGCCGGGAACATGGAAAGGTGCATTCCTGTTTGTATGCAACTTTACACCGATGGAAAGATCGGATTATTGTGTTGGAGTACCTCAGAGCGGATTTTATCGGGAGATGCTGTCAAGCTATACACTTACAACGGAAGAGGACAGTATGGAGAGTGCGGCAGAGAAAAATGCGACACTTGCACTCAGAAGATTTAAGGCGGAAAAGGGAGAATGTGACGGCAGGCCATACAGATTAAATATTCCTTTACGCCCATATGAATCGGTAATCATAGCATTCTAGGAATTACGACAAAAAACTAAGAAAAAAATAGACATTTTAATCTTTTCTTTGTATACTATTCTTTGTAAAAGATTTTATTTATGGAGGTTTCAACATGGTTAAATTGAGCAATGCCGGCGCATTTCTTATCAACGGAACAGAAGTTGTGGAATGTAATGGCGAGGAGCAGGCAGCCTTAACTGCAAAAACCGGAAGGGCTGTTTCTAAAGAGGAAGCTGCAGAGAACACAATGGCATATCAGATTTTAAAGGCACATAATACGTCCGGTAACATGGACAAGCTTATGATTAAATTTGATAAGCTGACTTCTCATGATATTACATTCGTAGGAATTATCCAGACAGCGAGAGCATCAGGACTCGAAAAGTTTCCGATACCATATGTACTTACAAACTGTCATAACAGTCTGTGCGCAGTAGGCGGAACAATTAATGAAGATGATCATATGTTCGGACTGACCTGTGCAAAGAAATATGGCGGAGTATATGTACCTCCTCATCAGGCTGTAATTCATCAGTACGCAAGGGAAATGCTTGCCGGAGGCGGTAAGATGATACTTGGCTCTGATTCCCATACACGTTATGGTGCATTAGGTACTATGGCAATGGGCGAAGGCGGACCTGAGCTTGTAAAACAGCTTTTGGAACAGACATATGATATAAATATGCCAGGTGTTGTCGGTATTTATATGACAGGAGAGCCGATGAAGGGGGTAGGACCGCAGGATGTTGCACTGGCAATTATCGGAGCAGTATTTGCAAATGGATACGTTAAGAATAAAGTAATGGAATTTGTCGGACCGGGTGTGTCATCATTAAGTGCAGATTTCAGAATCGGTGTGGATGTAATGACTACAGAAACCACCTGCCTGTCTTCTATCTGGAGAACGGATGACAAAATTAAGGAATTTTATGATATTCACGGAAGAAGTGAAGATTATAAGGAACTTAATCCGGGTGAGGTAGCTTATTATGATGGCATGGTTTATGTTGATTTGAGCAAAATTAAGCCGATGATCGCAATGCCATTCCATCCGAGCAATACATATACGATTGAGGAATTAAATGCAAATCTTGAAGATATTCTTCATGATGTAGAGAAGAAGGCGTTAGTCAGTCTGGATGGTAAAGTAGATTATAAACTTACAGATAAAATCAGAGATGGAAAATTATATGTCGATCAGGGAATTATTGCAGGATGTGCCGGAGGCGGATTTGAAAATATCTGTGCGGCAGCAGATATTATGAAGGGAAGAAATATCGGTGCAGATGAGTTTACATTAAGTGTTTACCCTGCAAGTACACCGATTTATGTAGAGCTGGCAAGAAATGGAAAACTTGCAGATCTCCTTGAAACAGGAGCGATCGTAAAGACAGCATTCTGCGGCCCTTGCTTTGGTGCTGGTGATACACCGGCTAATAATGCACTCAGTATCAGACATTCTACCAGAAACTTCCCGAACAGAGAAGGTTCTAAACTGCAGAATGGACAGATATCTTCCGTGGCACTTATGGATGCACGGTCTATCGCGGCAACAGCAGCAAACAAGGGATATCTTACAGCTGCAACAGATGTGGATGTTGAATATACTTCACCAAAATATCATTTTGACAGCAGTATTTATGCAAACCGTGTATTTGATTCAAAGGGAGTGGCAGATCCGTCTGTAGAAATTAAGTTTGGACCGAATATTAAAGATTGGCCGGCAATGGTTGCATTAACAGATAATATTGTACTTAAAGTAGTATCTGAAATTCACGATCCGGTTACAACGACAGATGAATTAATTCCATCTGGTGAAACATCATCTTATCGTTCTAATCCTCTCGGACTTGCAGAATTTGCCTTATCAAGAAAAGATCCTGCTTATGTCGGAAGAGCAAAAGAAGTACAGGCAGCCGAAAAAGCAAGAGAGAACGGCGAATGTCCGGTAGAAGTGCTTCCGGAATACAAAGAAGTTATGAATGCAATTCTTGCAGAATTTAAAGATATCAAGAAAGAAGAAGTTGGAATTGGTTCTACGATTTATGCAGTAAAACCGGGTGATGGTTCTGCAAGAGAACAGGCGGCTTCCTGCCAGAAAGTATTAGGCGGATGGGCTAATATTGCAAAAGAATATGCAACGAAGAGATACCGTTCCAATCTGATTAACTGGGGTATGCTTCCATTTATTTATGAAGAGGAAGAACTTCCGTTTGCAAATGGTGATTATTTATTCATACCGGGAATTGCAGATGCAATCAAGACGAAAAAGAAAGAGATTCCGGCATATGTAGTGAAGGATGGAAAATTAAATCCATTTACCTTAAAAATGGGTGAACTTACAGATGATGAAAGAGATATTATTCTTAAGGGATGTCTGATTAATTATAACAGAAAGTAATGAATAAAAAGTCAGGAAAAATAATTTTTTGGGTAGCAGCAGTGGTATCATGCATACTGGCAGGCTTTCTTGCAGGATATTTTCTTGGGGAAATCCTGCCGGCAGATGCTGGAATAGCACAAAAGGTTGTCGCACTGTTTTTATTATTTTTAAATGTTGCAGGTGTATATTTTGTCCAGATGGGACTTGTGAAAGCAGGAGATATGCTCTGGCAGAAGATGAACAGCATAAAAAAGATGAAAACTGGCAGGGTGCAGTTTGTGTGGCAGCTTGGCATAAATATAGTGGTTATAATTGCATTTTTTCTGGCAGCAGTCTGTACAGAAAACGATATCCTGAAAATGGAGAGTGTAATTGTAATTATAACAGGTGTTGTTGTAATAGTAAAAAAAGGAGTAAACCGCCAGAGTCTGACATAGAGACTTCGGCGGTTTTCTATAGTGCTATTCTTTCTGTTGAAAATTTGTGCGGAGCAGATATGTATATCTTTTATTATACAAAAAGGCACACCTATTTTCATAGAAGCGCCTTTGCCAGTGCATTTAATTTAATATATAAAGGTAAAAAGAACAAGAAAAAATTGTAAAAGAATTATTTTGTGGTAAAATACTTTTGGCTACAATATCAAAAAAATGGCATATAGAAAGAGAAGATTAGTAAGGGATGAAGAAGATAAGTAAGAAAATGCTACCCATATGTGCAGCTCTGCTGGGAATACAAATTGTACTGGGCGGATGTGCAAAGAACAGTACGGATATCCAGACAGCGAAGGTAAATGCCGGACAGGCAGCAGAGACAGAAGTGAAAACTACAGCTGAAGAAACTACTTCCGGAGAAATAACAACAGCCGAGGAAACATCAGAAGCTGTGGAAGCAGCAGCAAAGGAAAATATGGGAGAAAAAGAGCCGGAAACAGAAGAAAACGAAGAAACAAAATCAAAAACAGAGAAAGAATCAGAAACGGAAGAGAGTACAGAACCGAAATCGGAGCCAGAACCTGATACAGAAAGCGGTTCATCGGCAACCGTTCTTTTTGCAGGAGATATATGTCTGGAGGAGGATGGATTTGTACTGGATCATTATGATGAAGTGGGACAGAATCTTGAGGCATGTATGTCACCCTATCTGCTGAGCAGGATGCATGAGGCGGATATTTTTATGCTGAATCATGAATATACGATTAGCGGCAGGGGAAGTAAGCTTAATAAATATTATACATTTCGCGCAAATCCGTCCAGAATGGAAATTTTGAAGCAAATGGGTGTCGATATTGTTTCACTGGCCAATAATCATATATATGATTATGGATATGATGCATTTGTGGATACGCTTGCGTTACTGGATGAAAATGGAATCCGCCATGTAGGGGGCGGAATGGATAGCGAGCAGGCAGAAAAAGTGGAATATTATGAAATAAATGGAATAAAAATCGGATTTGTGGCAGCTTCGAGGGCAGAGAAGAATATAATTACACCGCAGGCAACGGATACACAACCGGGGGTGTTCTGGATGTATGATGATACCCGGTTAAAAGAGGTTGTCAGAGAAGCTTCTTCACAATGTGATTTCCTTATTGCATATCTTCACTGGGGAACGGAAGACAGTGAATACTTCCGGCAGTATCAGCATAATATTGCGGAAGAATTGGTAGAATGTGGAGTCAGTGCAATCATAGGCGGACATCCTCATGTAGTCCAGGGAATGGAATTTATAGGGGATGTTCCGATTTTGTATAGTCTGGGCGATTTCTGGTTCAATGGAGAAGATAAGTATTCAGTTATGGTACAGCTGACTGTATACAAAAACAGGGCTTGTAATGTTGAGATTATTCCATGCCGCCAGCAGAATTATACGATTCAATATTTGGAGACTCCGGAGGAACAGGAGAAATTTTTTAGATATCTGACAAATTTATCTTCTGGTGTAAGCTTTGGATAGGATGAGTGAAATAAATTCTAAAAAATAAGATTTAATATAAAAATATTCAGATAGATGACGATATAATATATGTAAAGTTGCTACTGTTAAACAATGCAACCATTACATTGTGAATAACAATGTGTGCGTACTCAAGGAGGAGATTAAAGCAGTATATGGATATAATCAGGTTTACTCAGTACCAACGGTTTCTCAGGTAAATAAATTAACTTATTCAAATAACCGGCAGAGAAATGAACAGTCAGATAAGAAAGAAACTACTGTGGGATTTGCAGATGTATTTGAAAAATCACTGAATGAGAGTGATAAAGAAGTGAGATATTCCACTGGAAGTTATAATAAACAGGGGGTATATCAGGAATATTTATATTTTACAAGAGAATATCGTCGTTAAAAAAGATTTCCCTCATCGTCAGCGATGGGGGAAATGCCTTTATTTTAGGGGGAAAATCGGGAAAATAAAAAAATTAAAAAAATTTGAAAAAAAGTATTGACTTTTTTCGATACATAATATATAATACTCCTTGTCGTTGAGAGATACGACAAAAGAAAAATAAATAAGCGCGATTAGCTCAGCTGGTAGAGCACCTGACTCTTAATCAGGGTGTCCAGGGTTCGAACCCCTGATCGCGCACTTGAAAGTACTTTTTTGAAGACGCATGAGCTTTGGGGAAGTGCTTTTTTCGTATAAATTGATATTTTCTGCTTTTAGGATCACTAGAGAATTTGGGGAAAATGATATTTTACAAAATGCAAAAGATGCTACCCCAGCAAATAACATATGTTGAAGAATAGTATGGTTGGCTGCATATGGAAAAATTAAAAATCAGGTATTGATTTTTTATGTACTGCATATTATAATATTGTCAGGCGCAGAACGTGCCGGATAAGAAAACAGTGTTGTGTGACTACACAGAAAGAGCATCCAAACCTGCCGAGATATTGGATGCTCTTTTTTGATTCTGTGCTTATTTATTTGTTGCTGTCATTCTTGTCGTTATCCAACCACTTACATATGTAATAAGCAACCACACTAGCGGCAACTGATATGACAAACGAAAACAGTGTTGACATATGGCTACACCTCCCTTCTGTGTCAGTATGGGAGTGACAGCAAAAAGGAGTATATCATATTTTTATGGGTTCGACAATACGAATTTCTGACTGGCTGCTTTTTTCAGAAGGGCAACCGATCCATCCAGGCCAAATGCACCGCTGTCGATTAAAATATGTTTTCCGGCAATGCCATCAAAGTCACAGCCGGTATAGAATTTATGGTAAAGCCTGCGTGCTTTATCGACATTGTTCATCAGGTGCTTTGCTTCTTCGGGATATAAATGAAGGTCGCTGATACAGTTTGAAAGACGTTGTTCATAATCTGCATAAACAAATACATTCAGTACATTGGGAAAATCTTTCAAAATATAATCTGCACACCTGCCGACAATGACACAGGAACTTTTGTTGGCTGCATCTAAAATCATGGTTTTCTGTACTTCAAACAGCTTGCTCTGGGTGGCAGAGGAACTGATTCCCAAGGGGTACAGCATTTTCTGGAATGTACCGGACATCTTATCGTCAAGATCGGCGAGTGAAGAAACCGGAAGTCCCATGGATTCTGCAGCGTGTTCAAGCAGTTCCCTGTCGTAGTAGGCGATATCCAGTTCTTTGGCAAGTTGTTTTCCGATCTGACGGCCGAGGCTTCCGAACTGTCTTGCAATAGTAATACAATATTTTTGTTCCATAAAATTCCTCCTCTGTATTAAAATGATCTCTCGGAATCTTCAGCCCAGTAAAATCAAGGCTTTCTGATTCCTTTTTATTAAAATCCCCCACTTTTTTTGCCAAAAACACTTGACAAATCGCTCAAAATTTGCGGCGAAGCCGATTGAATATATTTTATTTTATCGACTGGAGGGCGATTTTTATGTTACCTGTTAATTGTGGCAGTCATGCTGACTACCAAAACTTTGTTGTTACTAATCTTCGTAAATATTATCCTAATCCAAATGCTCTTGCTCGTTCCACCTGGGATATCATTGAGCGGTTTTGGAATCTCGATTTATCTTTTACCGATACCTTTATGGCTGATAAATATTCCAAATTCGGTCCAGCTCCACGAACTCCTTCCTGCATGCAGCGTTCTTATCTTCTTTCCATTGACTTTAAAGTTACTTCATTAACAGAGTGGGCTACTCAGCTTAAAATGAATCCTCTTTATGCTATCCTTAGTGGATTTGAACCTGATAACGCTCCCGGTGTTGGTACTTTTTATGATTTTTTTAACCGCTTATGGAACTCTGATGATGATCATATGTCACCACATATCCATCCGCTGAAGACTAAGGTCAAAAAGCCTAAAACAAAAGGTACAAAAGCTGATTCTGTGGAAAAAGTTACGGTTGCCGATCTTCTTCCAACCTTGGTGAAAACAGATTTTAAACTTGATGAACAGCCTTATTCTTCTCTCTTTAAAATCTATCAGAAGGAATTCCTTGAGATTTCTGTTTCTACAGGGCTTATCCATGCAGATTCTTTAGCATTAGCGGGTGATGGAACACCTGTTGTAACTTCACACAGAGAACGAAAAAAACGTATCTGCAAATGTAAAGAGAATGGGATCCATGACTGTAATTGTGACCGCTATTTTTCCCAGCCTGACTGTGATATCGGATGGGATTCCTCCCGTGACTGTTATTATCACGGATATGACTTGTATATGCTTGTTGATTCACAAAGTGACTTACCTGTATTCCCTCATTTTTCCTGTGCATCAAAACATGATTCACATGGATTCCTGCATGCTTTTTTCAGGATGAAATCATTTCTTCCTGAATACTCAGTTTCTAAAGTACTTTTAGATTCTGCCCATGATGCCATGCCTTATTATCAATACTTCAAACGTGAGAATATAACACCATTTATCGACCTTAATGGAAAAGGTGGAAGACCCCCTGTTTATAAAAATGACTTTACGATTGATAAAGATGGTGTTCCTATTTGTCCTTCTGGATATCGTATGCGTCGCGATGGTATTGAAGCTGCAAAAGGCAGGATGAAATTCAAATGTCCTAAGATCAGTCACTCCAATGGCTGTATTTCCTGTACATGTAAAAAACCTTGCTCAAATGCCAAATATGGACGTACAGTCCATCTGGTTCTGAAAGATAATCCAAGATTGTTTAATAATCCACCAAGAAGCAGTAAGGAATGGAAACTGGAATACAATGCAGGAACTTCTGCGGAACGCTCTAACAAACGTGAGAAATTAGACTTTAAACTAGAAGACGGCAGACACCGCTCAACTAAGATGTGGTACTGCCGCCTCTATCACATCCTGATGTTACAGCATCTGGATGCATGGGATTTGCCACCTGAATCACCGCTGAAAAAGTTGATTTTGAATGCAGCATAATCCTGTAGATTATTATACCTCATTTTTTGAAACATAGCGACAGTTATGTTTATTTCTTGCGTTCATTTTTTCGTTCAAGAATAATATTTACTTGTCAAAGTTCAATGCCAGAGTTTTGCCGGCATGATCACTCAAGATTCCGAGAGATCATGAAAAGCGTAAGGAGGGATGGAATATGCTTACAGTTATTGTTTTTTTACTGGTATTTATTATCGTGCTGCCGGCGATTATCGTTATACCGCAGGCATTTACATCACAGAATTATTTTACCTATCCAATACCTAAATTCGTGACAAAATGGATCGACAAATTCTGGGAAAACAGTGAGTGGGTGGTAGGACTGACGAATACCTTTACAGGATTAATACTGACGCACACCCTGCTGGCTTTACCTATGGTGTTCGTAACCATGAGTTCCGGACTTGGCGGTGTAAATCCAAATCTGGAACTTGCAGCCATGAGCATGGGATGTTCCCCCTGCAAAAGCATTTATCCAGGTCGTGCTTCCTGTTGTAAAGCCATCTTTGATTTCGTCCATACTGTTCTCATTTGTAACCAGCCTTGACGAAGTAGCCGCTTCCCTCTTTATATCCGGTGCAGATACCAAAACTCTGCCTCTTGTTATGTGGGAAAGATTAAATACATATATGGATCCGACCATAGCAGTAGCAGCAATGTACCTGATTATTCTTACACTTGGTACTTATATCGTAAAAGAAATTATAGCATATCGTTCGAGAAGAATAGGATAAGAAAAGAGGATAAGAATATGAGAAAAATAATAGCATATAAAAATGCAAAATTAAGACATAGAGAAGGTTTATATGATATCGTAACTGAGGGAGAAAAAATAATCGGGATTGCAAAAGACAGTGCCGGAAAATACAGCGATGCCGAGATTGTGGATCTGGGAGGAAGGCTGGTATGTGAGCCATATGTGGAATCCCATATCCATCTTGACTATGTGTATACAGCGGATATTCCGGCAGAGGAAACGGCATCCGGAACTCTGTTCGAGGCGATTGAAAAATGGTCCGGCTCAAAGCATCAGTTATCCAAAGAAGATATTAAGAAAAGAGCATATAAAGGAATATTAACGGAAATGAGAAACGGGGTGCAGTATATCAGAACGCATGTCGATGTAACAGATCCTGAATTTACGGCATTTCAGGCAATGCTGGAGGTAAAGGAAGAGGTAAAAGACAAAGTCGATATCCAGCTTATTGCATTTCCACAGGAAGGAATGTATGCATACCGTGATGGTGACAAGCTGGTGGAACAGGCACTTAAAATGGGAGCAGATGTAGTTGGCGGTATTCCGCATTATGAGTTTACAAGGGAAGATGGTGTAAAGTCCGTAAAGAAAGCCATTGAACTCGCCAGCCGATACGACAAACTGGTTGATATCCACTGTGATGAAACCGATGATGATCAGTCAAGATTTGTGGAGATGATAGCGGCAGAAGCATATTTTTCAGGATTAAAGGACCGGGTGACGGCAAGCCATACCTGTGCCATGGGCTCTTATAATAATGCCTATGCATTCAAACTTATGAGTAAACTTGCACAGTCCGGAATTAACTGCATCTCCTGTCCGACGGAAAATACATATCTTCAGGGAAGATATGACAACTATCCGAAACGCAGGGGGCTTACCAGAATTGATGAACTGACTGTAGCAGGCGTGAATGTGAGTCTGGGACAGGATTCCATCTCGGATCCGTGGTATCCGCTCGGAAATGGCAACCTGATGAACCAGCTGGATTTTGCTATCCATATCAGCCATCTGATGAGTGTGGAACAGATTTGGAATGCTCTGGATTACATCGCGGTAAATGGAGCAAAAACCCTGCATCTCAGTGATTATGGAATCAGAGAAGGCAGTTCTGCTTCGTTTATCGTTATCGATGCACCAAATGAATTTGAAGCAGTCCGGGAACGTGCGGGAATTATACGAAGTGTAAGAAAAGGAAGGACTATATTTGAGAAAAAACCGGCGGTAATAATGACAGATATTTTTTGATTTAATAACGGATATTGATTTTTTTGAAAGTTGAGTGAAGATTATGGCGGTAACATTAAGAAATCTTATGAAGCATGACTGGTTTAAACATACAATCACACTTGTAACGGATGAAACAGGGCTGGATACCATGGTAACCTGGCCCTATATCCGTCAGACGGCTGAAATAGGGTCGTGGCTCAATGGCGGAGAAATGATCTTTGTATTTCATCAGGCGGATACGGCAGAACTACAGATAGAATTATTAAAAGAGGGGATTCAGGCAAAGGTCTCCGCTTTTGTCTTTTTGTGCGGGCAGATGGATGAAATTTTCCAGAAGCATTTTTTATACAGTGAAGTAAGTCTGTATGCCGGATATAGTGGAATACACCGTGGAATAGCAGAAACGGGGGATGCAGTACAGGAAAGTAAAAATGCAATGATTTTTTGTAAGAAATCCGATGGAAGAAAATCCAGTTATCATTATCACGAGCTTGGAATATTAAGACTGCTGGTAAATTCAAATTCAAGGGAAGAATTGCAGGATTACTGCAGCAGGATATTCGGGAAGCTTATTCAGTCGGATAAGATCAATATGACCGAATATCTGCTGGCAGTGAAAACTTATCTGGAAAATAATAACAATATGACGGTTACGGCAAAAAAGCTGTTTATACATCGCAATACCCTGATCAGCAGGATAAATAAAATAGAAGAGCTGACAGGAAAAAAATTAAGCGATGCGGATGTAAAACTGGAATTTTTATGTGCTTTTAAACTGCTTGAATTCCTGACAGAGGATGAAGTATAAGACTGGTTATTTTGGAATAGCAGCAAAACTGGCATCTATGGTAATAACACAGACATACCCCGGATATTTATCTGCAACCGTTTTTGTGATTCTCCTTGTGATTTCGGATGCACTGACACTGAGATTGTGTGGAACGACACAGTCAAAAATAACATTGGTATGAGTGCTTCCGGGAACAACACGCAAATCATGGATACTAAGACCGGGATCGATTTTTTTCACTTCGTCCGAAATCCAGCGGCGGAGATCTCTGGCAGCCGGGTCATTGGTTACAACCGGATCATAATGTATAATCATATGTAAATTAAAGTTTTTCTTAAAATCACGTTCTATCGTATCAATAATATCATGACATTCCAGAACATTCTGTTCCGCAGCCATTTCCACATGGACACTGGCAAACTGTCTGCCCGGACCATAGTCGTGGACCATGAGGTCATGGGTGCCGAGGACTCCCGGATAGCTGAGGATTTTCTCACGTATGGATTCTACAAGTTCCGGATCCGGAGCTTTGCCAAGCAGGGGATCTAAAGTATCTTTAATCAGTCCAAAGCCGCTGTAGAGAATAAAGATTGCTACGGCAAGCCCCATAAAGCCATCCAGGTTAAGGGATGACAGGTGTGAGATAACGGCGGCTGTAAGAACCGCCAGTGTACTGATTACGTCATTGCGGCTGTCGGCGGCGGTTGCAATCAATGTCTGGGAGTGGATAAGCTCTCCTGTTTTTTGGTTAAATAATGCCATCCATAATTTGATTAGGATGGAAGCAATCAGAATTACGGCAATTAATACGTTAAATTCAACCGGGGCCGGATGGAGTATTTTTTCAAAACTGCTCTTTAACAGTTCGACACCGATTACCATAATCAGCACCGATACCATCAGTCCGGAGAGGTATTCGTAACGTCCGTGTCCAAAGGGGTGTTCCTCATCTGCCGGACGGGAAGACAGTTTGAAGCCGAGCAGACTGATAATGCTGGACGAGGCATCGGATAGGTTGTTTACCGCATCTGCCATGATAGAAACACTGCCGGAAACACTGCCGGCAATGAATTTTCCGGTAAACAGAAGAAAATTACAGATAATACCGACCCAACCGGATAATTTTCCGTATAACATTCTGCCATATGCGGTATTGGGAGCATTTGCATCCCTGATGAAAGTTTTGATTAGCCAGTTTGTCATATAAGCCTCCTATTATATAAACCATGAGTACGGCAAAGAAGTCTTTACCTGCTTTGATTGTATCATAAAAACTATGAAAAATGCCTTATAAATATTAAAATTTTGAAAAAAACTTGTGTAAACTTCTATTTTTTTGATTAGAAAAGTGGTTTGAGTTGACATTTTACTCTATTTAATGATATAGTATGAAAGTTATTGTGTGCAAGTACAGAATGTGCATACGAAAAATTTTCTCATTTAAAAGTATTTAAGGAGGCAGAAATGGAAAATTTAATCTGGCTTGTTCCTGTGATTGCTGTGATTGCACTTGCATATGCGATCGTTTTAACACAGGTAATCAAGAAAAAAGAAATTGGCACAGACAGAATGAAAGAAATTTCAGGTGCCATTAAAGAAGGTGCTCAGGCATTCTTATTCGCTGAATATAAGATTCTTGTCATCTTCATCGTAGTTTTATTTGTACTGATCGGTTTATTTACCGGTTCTGATGGTATTGCAACAGGATGGATGACAGCAGTTTGTTTCCTGATCGGTGCTATTTTCTCAATCATTGCCGGATATATCGGTATGAACGTAGCAACAGATGCAAACGTAAGAACAGCAAATGCTGCAAAACAGGGCGGCATGAGCAGTGCATTAGACGTAGCTTATAAGGGCGGTTCCGTTATGGGTCTCTGCGTAGTAGGACTTGGACTTGTCGGTGTAAGCATAATCTATCTGATTACAAAAGATGCAGATATTTTATTCGGATACAGCCTTGGTGCATCCTCTATCGCATTATTTGCGCGTGTAGGTGGTGGCATTTACACAAAGGCAGCAGACGTAGGTGCTGACCTTGTTGGTAAGGTAGAAGCGGGTATTCCGGAAGATGATCCTAGAAACCCGGCTGTTATCGCTGATAACGTAGGTGATAACGTAGGTGACGTTGCAGGTATGGGTGCTGACCTTTTTGAATCTTATGTAGGTTCTATCATTTCAGCTATCACACTTGGTATCCTGGCATACAGCGCAGATCCTACAAAGGGTGCTTTCTTCCCATTAATTCTTGCTGCAATCGGTATCGTGGCATCTATCATTGGTAACTTCTTCGTTAAGGGTAAAGATGGTTCTGATCCTCAGAAAGCATTAAACCTCGGAAGTGACATTGCATATGTAATCGTTATCATTGCGTCCTGTGTATTAAGCTACACAATGTTTGGAAGAATTAATGAAGCAGTAGCAATTATCGCAGGTCTTGTGGTAGGATTTATCATCGGACAGGCAACAGAAATCTTTACATCAGACAAATACGGTTCTGTAAAGAAGATTGCAGAACAGTCTGAAACAGGTGCTGCAACAAACATTATTTCAGGTCTTGCAGTAGGTATGAAGTCAACCGTTATTCCGATTATCTTTATTGCAATCGGTATTATCGTAGCATATTTTGTAACAGGCGGCGGTGCAAATGGTCTTTACGGTATCGCACTTGCGGCAGTTGGTATGCTTGCAACCAGCGGAAGCACTATCGCAGTAGATGCATATGGTCCTATCGCTGATAACGCAGGTGGTATCGCAGAAATGTCCGGACTGGAAGAAAGTGTCCGTGACATCACAGATAAGTTAGACTCTGTTGGAAATACAACAGCAGCTATCGGTAAGGGATTTGCAATCGGTTCTGCTGCACTTACAGCACTTGCATTATTCGTATCCTTTACAAATGCAGTAGGTGTAAATGCCATCGACTTACTTGATCCTAAGGTTATCGTTGGTTTATTTGTAGGTGGTATGCTCCCATTCATCTTCTCAGCAATCACAATGGAATCTGTATCAAAAGCAGCTTACAAGATGATTGAAGAAGTAAGAAGACAGTTCAGGGAAGACAAAGGAATCCTTGCCGGAACAAGCAAGCCGGACTACAAGAAGTGTGTAGGTATCTCTACCGCAGCAGCACTTCACGAAATGATTATCCCTGGTGTTATCGCAGTAGCAGCTCCTATCGTAATGGGTGTTATCTTTGGTACAGGTGCTCTTGGCGGTATGTTAGCAGGTGCATTAGTAACAGGTGTTCTTATGGCTATCTTCATGGCAAATGCAGGTGGTGCATGGGATAATGCAAAGAAATACATCGAGGGCGGTGCTCACGGTGGTAAGGGAAGCGAACCTCATAAGGCAGCCGTTGTAGGTGATACTGTAGGTGATCCGTTCAAGGATACATCAGGTCCATCTATCAACATCCTGATCAAACTTATGACAATCGTATCTCTCGTATTTGCTCCGTTATTCTTATTAATCAATAATGGTGCAGGTTTATTCTAAGAAATCGGGAAAATAATATTGTGGTAATAGAAAAAGAAGCTGTTGTGCTAATGCACAGCGGCTTCTTTTTTTCTCCCTGCCATACAGCAGAACAGACATACGGCGATTCCCAGAAACAGCGAATCAAAAGGCATCGGCAGAAATCTTCCGATTAACACGGCAGCAGGGCCGAGAATCATGGACACCAGAATCGCATGGCGGTGAATCTTTCCTTTCAGAAAGAGAGCACAGGTAAGTGGAATAAGGACAACCGTACCGCGTAATCCCATGGAAAGGAATCCGAAGTCATTGATAAACGTACCCGGCAGGATAATAGCCATCAGGGCTGCCAGAATCAGCACAAACAAAATGGTAATTCTGGTAGTGATAACTTCCCGGACTGCATCCGGGTCCTTATAATGAATAAATTTGTTTAAAATATCTTTTACCAGTATGGTTGCAACTCCGAGGGAAAGACCTGCGCCGCCTCCGATTACGGCGAGAAGCAATGCACCGAGGATAAAACCGCCGATAAGGGAAGGCATATAGTCAATTACAAAGGCAGGAAATACCTGGGAAGAAGACGCGAGTTCCTTTAATCCTTCCGGAATGGCAAGGTTTGAAGCCTGAAGGCTTGTCAGTTCCGCAGTGGTAATGTAGTGAGTCCGCATAAACAGTCCGATAAAAGTGCAGGCAATGCCAATGGGCGGGGTAAGCACTGCAGTAAGCAGTGCACCTTTTTTCGCCGCTTTGTTGCTTTTTGCAGACCAGATTGCCTGCGCATACGTCTGGGTTGATAAGACTCCGAAGATCAGGGACAGGCATGAGCCGAGATCGTGAAAAGGCCCGCGGGCAATCATGTTAAAAAAGCGTTTTGAAACGTCAGTATCAGAAACTGTATCATACAGACTGGACAGCGAAGTCTGCGTCATGACACTGTTCAGCGAAGATGTCAGACCGGAGAAACCGCCGGATAAATACATGACAGAAACAAAACCGATAACACAGGAAAGATACATCAGCAGCATTTTCAAGATACCGCCCATACCGGCACCCCATGCTCCTCCGAAAATAACATAGACAGACATAAGAAGAATGGAGAAAAGTGCTGACTGTGGGAGTGACAGTGGCGTGATGGAGGTCAGAAGTGCACTTGCGGCAATTACCTGTGCGATAATACTGATAAAGATACCGACGGAGCTTAAAACAGAACCGAGATATTCGGCACTTTCTCCGTATTCATCAGAAATAACCTGAAGAAGTGTAACGTGGCTGCTGCTTCTCAGTGGAAGTACATAAAACAGGGCAAGAATCAGGCAGCCGATGCCGATGCCGAGTGTGAACCACCAGGCTGACATTCCGAATGAAAATGCAAGCTGTGCAGTGCCGATAGTAGCCTGACCGCTGATCAGTCCGCCCATCAGGACACCACAGACCATCAGGCTGCCCGATTTTCCACCGCCATTTGTGAAATCAGAAGCATTTTTTACTTTGCTTCCGGAATAGATCCCAACAGCGGCAACAAGTATAAGTGTAATTAAAATACCAATAAAGTGAAAAACTGTTATATTCATATAAGCTCCTTCCTTGTGTCTGGCTGGGTATATCTCAAAATGCTGTCAAGCAGATAAGAACAGGATCCTGATTTTTCCCGCCATCCTGTGGATTAAGTATAGCATAAAAAATATGGTAATATTGCTGTATAATTTATAAAATGTAATTGATTTTTTAGACAAATTATATTATACTTGAGAGAGGTATAGAGGTTGAAAAATGAAAATATGGTTGTATTTATAAAGGAGGAAAAATGAAAGGATTTGGAAAGAAAGTGACACTGCTTTCTGCGATGATGTGTATCATGGCAGCAGGAGCAGTACAGGCAGAAGACACATCTACTTCCTATACCACAAACTTTGGAGATGTAGATGGCAATTTAGAAAAAGATGTTTTCGATATGGAGGCAATCCAGAAGGATATCCTGGGACTGAATAAGATTCTGGAAGTATATCAGAATAATGCAGATGTGAATCGTAATGGAATCATAGATATTCTTGATATGGAAGCGGTTCAGAAAGATGTACTTGGAATAGAGGCAATTGAGAACCTTACAGTTACAAAGACAAACGGGGCAGTTTCTGTACATGATCCGAGTGTGGTAAAGGATGAGAAAACAGGAACATATTATATCTTCGGTTCTCATATGGCATGGGCAAAATCCACTGATTTATGTAACTGGACAACTTTTACAAATAATATCAATACAGATTATAAGACATTATTTGCAAAAGAAGCCGAGTGGTCAGCAAGAGGAACAAAAGCGGGTTCAACATATGATGTTTCCGGAAATCTCTGGGCACCGGACGTACTCTGGAACGAAAAGATGGGCAAGTGGTGTATGTACATGAGTGTAAACGGTGATAACTGGTATACATCCATCGTACTTCTGACTGCAGACAGCCTGGATGGAAACTGGACTTATGTAGGACCGGTTGTTTATTCCGGATTTACCAGTGCGGAAGAGGCTGCACTTACGGATTACAGCAAGGCAGCAGGAACTTTTGATGATGCAGCAAAGACAAGATATCTCCAGAACAGAAATGGCAACCGTACATACAGCATGAATGCAATCGATCCATGCGTATTATATGATGATGACGGAAATCTCTGGATGACGTATGGTTCATGGTTCGGCGGTATCTATATGTTAAAACTGGACGGCAAGACAGGTTTAAGAGATTATACTTATACCTATGCAACCATTGATAATGAATCTGATATCTACCAGGGATTAAAGATTGCAGGTGGACAGCATTGTTCCGGTGAAGCATCTTATATCCAGAAGGTAGGAGATTATTACTATCTCTTCATGAGTTATGGCGGACTGACTGCAAACGGCGGATATAACATGAGAGTGTTCCGCTCGGACAAGATCACAGGACCATATAAGGATTATTCCGGTGATGATGCAAGATATACAGCAGGAACAAACAATATCTGCGGTACTGTAGGTGTACGTCTTATGACACAGTACAAATGGAATACCATGGATGTTGCCCAGGTTGCACAGGGACATAACTCAGCATTTGTAGACAGCGATGGAAAAGCATATGTCATCTATCATACCAGAACAAATGATGGTACAGAAGGACATTATGTAAAAACACATCAGTTGTTCATGAATGAAGAGGGCTGGTTAGTGGCAGCTCCTTACTGTTATTCAGGTGAAACACTGAATGAAAATGGTTACAGTGCAGCTAAGATTGCAGGAACATATGATGTAATCATCAATGAACAGAATGTTGATTATGCAAATCTGAAATACATATCGCCGGTAGAAGTAACATTGAACGGTGATGGAACAGTTTCCGGAAAATACACAGGAACATGGAGTCTGACAGAAGGAACACCGTATGTTACAATCAATATGAATAACCAGACCTACAAGGGTGTGGCTGTTCGTCAGATTATTGAAGGAACAGACGAAGATACCATGTGTCTGACATTACTTGGAACCGATGAGAAAGAAGTATGGTTCTCCAAACAGTTACAGGGTAAGAGAGCAACTGTTATGGCTGTAGACAAGCTGACCGTAGCATCTACCGCAATGGATGATTTAACACTTCCGACAGAGGGTATCTTTGGAACCAAGATTAGCTGGACTTCAAGCAATCCGGATATCATCGCAACAGATGGTACAGTAACAAAACCAAAAGAAGAAACAACAGTTACATTAACTGCCACATTTGAAAACAATGGTTATACACAGACAAAGTCCTATGATGTAACAGTCTATGCAGCATCAGAAGATAGCACAGAGCCATATGTAATTGCAAAATATTATACAAACGAAAAAATTGATTTAACAAATGCAAAAGAGGGAACTTATGCAATTCCAAATCCGTTTAATTCTGAAAATACAAGCGGACTTGAGATTTATAATGGAGCTGCCATTGAGTTTGATGTAGAACTGACAGGAACAATGGACAGACTTGACAATATTATTGCATTTACAGATAGTGGTAAAGGCAAGCTGTATTTCACAGGTGGTTCTTATCTGGGTTACAATGCTTTGGGCGGATATTATGATGCAAACATGGCAGACTGGGCACTTCAGAAAGACTATATAGGAAAAGGAGCTCATATAAGAATTGACTTCCTTCCAACAGGTTATAAGGTAAGTGTAAATGGTGAAACAGCATATACGAATGAAGATGTTGATGCTGGTACAACAAAGGGTGGAAATAAGATTGACGGATATAACAACGTCCTTAAGTGGTTAAATTCCAGTGCTACAACCCTGAACCTCGGTTGGGGTAACTGGTGGCCAAACCTTCAGTATGACGGAACGATCAGCAATATCGTATGCTATGCATATCCAACAGAAACAATAGATACATCAAAATATGTATACTATGAGGGCTATAATAAGACTGAGATCAGTGCATGGTCATCAGCAAGTGCAGCAAGTGCATTATCTATTAAGAATGATGGAGATTCCCATGGAAATTATGTAAACTTTGCAGCTGATACAACAGCATCAGGAAACAGAGGTGCATATTCTGCGATTGATTGTGCGGTTTCAGAAAATTACACAATCGAAACAGATATCAAGATTACACCGGGTAACATTGCAAACCGTTCTGCTTCCCAGTTTGTAATCACAACTACGGGAACGGATGCGACAGCTAAGAATAATAATGGAGTTACAGCAGGATACCTGGTAAAATTAGCAGCAAGTGCAAATTCCAATGTATATACGATTAACGACAACAGTAAAGCGACCGTGACGATTGCAAGCGATACATGGGTAACAGTAAAGGCTGTTGTTACAACCGGAAATACAGTTGCACTTACAATTACAGATCAGAACGGAACTGTTCTGTATAGTGGAAATGTAACAGCAAATGGTTCAACAGAATTAGACGGACTCTATATGTTAAGAGGAAGAGGTGTTGGAGCAGCAGCTGTTGATACAATTAAAGTATCAGAAAATAAGTAATTAATAATTACAGATTATTATAGTAAAAGAGACTGATGTGATAGGCATCAGTTTCTTTTTTGAAAGGAAAACTTGCATGACCAGAGAAGAAAAATACATGAAAGAAGCCATTAAGCAGGCAAAAAAAGCATATGCCATCGGCGAAGTCCCAATCGGCTGTGTGATCGTATATCAGGACAAAATCGTTGGAAGAGGATACAACAGGAGAATTACGGATAAGAATACATTAAGCCATGCGGAATTAAATGCCATCAAAAAAGCATCAAAAGTGATGGGAGACTGGCGGCTTGATGACTGCGAAATGTACATTACCTTAGAGCCGTGTCAGATGTGTTCCGGGGCGATCGTACAGTCGAGAATAAAAAAGGTATACATTGGCTGCATGAATCCGAAAGCGGGCTGTGCAGGCTCGATTCTGAACCTTCTACAGGTTCCTCAGTTTAATCATCAGGTGGAAATGGAAAAAGGAATTCTGGAAGAGGAATGTAGTCAGATGTTAAAACAGTTTTTTAAAGAATTAAGAGAGAAAAGCAGGGAAAAGAAAAGTGATGTATAAAGAACTGTATACAGACCGGCTTATATTGCGTCTGCTGAATAAAAAATGGTCGGAACAGGTACTGGACTTCCTGAAAGAAAACAGGGATGATTTTTCAAAATATGAGGCAGAGAAACCATCGGCTTATTTTACAAAATTTTATCAGGAATATATTCTTCAGAATGAATATGAAGCATCCATGAAAAAAGGATATCTCAGATATTATATATTTGAAAAAAATGAACCGGATAGTATTATCGGCACTGTGTCGGTGGGGCAGATAAAAGGAAGCCCCTATTGCAGCGGAATCCTGGGATATAAGATGGCGGTCAGGAAAAAGAATCTGGGGTATGCGACAGAAGCGGTAAATACTATCTGCCAGGTTGCCTATGAATATCTCGGACTGCACCGGCTGGAAGCATTTGTTCAGGAAGAGAATTACGCATCGGTCAGGGTACTCGAAAAATGCGGATTTTTAAGGGAAGGATTGTGCAGAAAAAATCTCTGTGTAAATGGTGTGTGGACCGATCATTTATTATATGGAAAAGTAATGGAATAATGGAATAAATAGAAGTTCTTCGTAATATAGTAGATTTATGGAGAACTTTTTTAGTGGAGAGAAAATAAATGTATAAAAGGATGGTTATCTATCTCGGTTATTATAAAGATAATCAGAGGAAAAAAAACTGTGGATACATCAAAATGAATCTGCTGGAGGACAGCTGCAAACTGGATATTCACATTATGGATTTACCGGAAATGGAGGGAGAGCAGTGGATCTGTCTGCTGGGAAAAGACAGCGACCGTATAAAGACGGAAAAAATCGTGAAAGGAGAGTTAAATCAGGGAGTTATGCAGTTAAAATATGAGTATAAATATAATCAGGAAAAGGACGGATTTCCTATGGATCAACTGGCAGGAGTGCTGATTTACGATGGAAAATTGATGGATAAGGCTGCCTGCGGGGGCATTGGACAGCAGGAAATAACACCGGATCAATGTGAAATGCCGGGGGAAATACATAATGAAAATAAGCTGCAGGCAGAAGCCATCCGGCAGGAGCAGGACGAAAACACCATATATGAATATGATGAAGAGTGCCTGAAAAAAAAGAAAGAGATGGCAGAGCATACGCAAAGCGGGGATGCCCGGACACAAAGCTGTTCGTGCAATATAAACGAAGAGGAAAATAGACGGATCAGTCATACGGAAAGCTGGCAGGAAAAAATATTCCATGTATTTCCAAAATGTGTCATCAGTATAAATGGGCAAAGTACAAACGGCGTAAAATTAAAACCGCATGATATGGTATGGTTTCCGGGAAAATACTGGAGACTGGCTTCCAACAAATTTCTACTCAACGGATATTATAACTACCGGTATATTATATTTTTTAAGGGAACGGGGGAGTGTGAAGGAAAATACTATCTTGGTACTCCGGGCAATTTCTGCGTAAACTCTGCCATTACGGCAAAGCAGTTTGGATTTACCGACTTTTTTCAGGCGGAGGGCTGTAATGAGGGGGAAAATTTATTCAAGGAAAGAGGAGAATGTAATTTCGGTTTCTGGTGTCGTGAAGCTTGATATTTAGGTCAAAAAATAGTATACTACAAGGTAAAAGATTTACCATACAGAATGATGAGGGAGGCATTAAATGTTTACAGTAGATGATATATCGATCCGGTGTGTAGAGAGAAACACCTTTTCAAGGGGAGAATTAATTTATAAGGTTGGGAATGTAAAACATTTTCATACAGAGCCAATAAAGAAAGAACATCGGGTAAAAATACGGGCAAATATCAAAGGAAATAATATTGAGAATTTTGATGCGGAAGCAGTTGTTGATGAGATTACAGGCAGCATAGAAAAAGTAAAATGCAGCTGTGCGGATGGGGCAAAAAGCGAAGAACTGTGCAGACATTGTGTTGCAATGCTTCTGGAATACATCAGGCAGAGGGACGGAAGCAACATGGTTGCAGTCAGGGCTGAGGGCTTCCATAAGCGGACAGATCCGGAAGTTCTGGATATTCTCGAGCGTTTTGCACTGGAAAAGCGGGCAGGGTATATTCAGCCGGATCTTACAGGGCAGGTAAAAATAGTACCGGAAATCGAGATAGCCGCTGATAAAACACTGGATGTGGAATTCCGGGTTGGAATACATAATCTATATATCGTAAAAAGTGTTGTAACCTTTGCGGAAGAATTTATAAAAGGTGCAAAGACAAAGTTCGGAAAAACATTATCTTATTATAATACCATCAGTGCATATGATAAAGATTCACAGAATCTCATGCGGTTTATTGCAGTGTCTGAGTCAGAAAATGTAAAGAAACACAGAAATCTGCAGAAAAGAAGCATTCTGATAAGGGGCAATCTCATGGACGCATTTTTTAATGCGGTAGGTGAAGGACAGGTTACAGTTACCCGCGGAATGGATACAGTCAGGCTGAATGTCCGGGAAGAAAAACCGAATCTGCTGGCAATGGTTTTTAAAACACCGGATGGAATCGATGTAACGATGGACAGACAGCGGGTTTTGTGCGGTCAGAATTATATTTATTTCGTAGGGACAGAATGTATATACAAGGTCAGAAGGACGGAATGTGAACATCTGGAAGAATGGCTGGAGTACAGCAGCATATTCGGAAGAACAGGAGTAACTATAGCAGAACAGGATATTCCGATGTTTGTCAGGGAAGTACTGCCAGAACTGAGAAAAGTATGTAATGTACAGGTACACAGTAATTTTGATGAAGAGCAGTACCTGGGGAAAAGGGTGAAAATCAGGATTTATCTGGATTCGCCGGAACCGGATGTAATTACCTGTAAAGCATTTGCCTACGAGGACGGTTCAGAAGAAGGTGTTAATATATTTGACAGATATCCGCCGGGAAGCAATGCAGATATGCAGGATGCGGCTGTAGCAGCGACAAGATTATATCATATGTTCAATGCTTTTGATCCGGAAGAAAAATGTCCGGTGCTGAGTGACAGCAATGACAAATTATATGCACTGTTGACAGAAGGAATTCCGATTATGCAGGAACTCGGACAGGTATTTATATCCGATGAAATCCGGAATATCCGTGTAAATGCTGCACCGAAAATCCATCTTGGAATCTCGGTAAAAGGAGATTTTCTGGAGATGGCAGTGAGCGGTGATGAAATGTCACCGGAGCAGATAGGAGAAATCCTGGCAAGATATGACAGAAGAAAGAAATACTACCGGTTAAAAAACGGAGATTTTATCCGGTTGGAAAATTCACAGATTTCGGCATTGACAGAGATGGGACAGAAGCTGCACCTTTCCAAAAAGGAATTTCTTACAGGAAAGGTAAAAATACCGAAATACCGTTCCATGTATGTTGAATCCGGACTGAATGAACTCTATGATCTCGATACGCATTATGACGATTCTTTCCGTAGACTGGTCAGCCGTGTTAAGAATGCAGCCCTTGAGTCAGCCGCAGTTCCGGAAGAAATGAAAGGTGTGCTGAGACCATATCAGGAGCAGGGATTTGTCTGGATGAAAATACTGAAAGAATGTGGCTTCGGAGCGGTTCTGGCAGATGAAATGGGACTGGGAAAGACACTTCAGGTAATCACTCTGTTGATTGACTGTAAGAAAAATACTAAAGAAAATGAGAAAAAACATCCGTCGCTGGTAATCTGCCCGGCTTCCCTGGTATATAACTGGAAGTCTGAAATAGAGCGGTTTGCACCCGATCTGAATACTCTGATGATAACGGGAAATGCACAGGAAAGGGAAGAAAAAGTAAGACAGGCAGAGGAATATGATGTATTAATTACTTCTTACGATTTACTTCGGAGAGATGTGGAATTTTATGAAGATCAGTTGTTTGAATGTGAAATTATAGATGAGGCACAATACATAAAGAATCATAATACCCAGGTCGCACGTTCTGTAAAAATAATTCAGGCGGGCTTCCGGGCTGCACTGACCGGAACTCCGGTAGAAAATAGACTCAGCGAGTTATGGAGTATTTTTGACTATGTAATGCCGGGATTTTTATATCCGTATAATAAATTCCGGGAAGAGATAGAATCGCCAATCGTCATAGATAATGACGAAAAGCAGCTGCAATTCTTACAGAAAATGATTGCGCCGTTTATCCTGCGCCGTCTGAAAAAAGATGTACTGGCATTTCTTCCTGAAAAAATAGAGAAAAATATGTTTGCAAAGATGGATGGTGAGCAGTGGGAAATCTATCAGGCTCATGTCCAGAGAATACGGATGATGCTGAACGAACAGAGCGACAGTGAGTTTAAAAAGTCGAAGATACAGATATTGTCGGAACTGACAAAGTTAAGACAGATTTGCTGTGATCCGGCACTGCTGTATGAAAAATATAAGGAAGAGTCTGCAAAGACGGTGATGTGCATGGAACTCATAAAAAATGCCATAGAAGGCGGTCATAAGGTACTGGTGTTTTCTCAGTTTACAAGTATGCTGAAAAATCTGACACAGCATCTCGAGCAGGACGGCATAAAATACTATATACTGACCGGTGATACACCGAAGGAGCACAGAACGGCACTTGTAGATATGTTTAACGATAAACAGAACAATGATGTAAATATATTCTGCATTTCTTTAAAAGCAGGAGGAACCGGACTGAATCTGACGGCTGCCGATATTGTGATTCACTTTGATCCGTGGTGGAATGTCGCGGTTCAGAATCAGGCAACGGACAGGGCACACAGAATAGGACAGGAAAATGTTGTAACCGTGTACAAACTCATTGCGAAGGACAGTATTGAAGAGAAAATTGTCGAACTTCAGGATAAAAAGAAGGAACTGGCGGAACAAATTATGGAAAGTGACAGTATTTCTTCCGCAGATTTCTCAAAAGAGCAACTTTTAGAGTTATTGTAAAAAAGTGCTTGCGTGGAGTAGAAATGTGTGATAGAATATTTCTTCGTGGTATATTAATAAATATCCTTGCTCACTCATGCTGAGCGGGCCAAAGACCAAAAGGAGGTAAAAGACATGAATAAGTACGAGTTAGCAGTAGTTGTTAACGTAAAGCTCGAAGATGAAGAAAGAGCTGCTGTAATCGAAAAGGTAAAAGAATATATTGTACGTTTCGGTGGAACAGTAACAGATGTTGAAGAATGGGGTAAGAAGAGATTAGCTTACGAAATTCAGAAGATGAAGGATGCATATTACTACTTCATCAAATTCGAGTCAGAAAATACAGATTGTCCAAACGAAGTTGAAGATAACATTCGTATCATGGAAAATGTAATCAGATTCTTAGTTGTTAAGCAGGAAGCTTAAGTTTCGGACAAACGTCATAGGATGTAAGTGTATCCTCGGACCAATGTCCAGCAGGAGGATGTAATATGAATAAAGTAATACTTATGGGAAGACTTACAAGAGACCCGGAAATCAGATACTCGCAGAGTGAAAACTCAACTGCTGTAGCAAGATTTACGCTTGCCGTAGACAGACGTTTTAAACGTGATGGTGCAAATGAGCAGTCAGCAGATTTTATTTCCTGTGTAGCATTTGGAAGAACAGCAGAGTTTATGGAAAGATATACTCGCCAGGGAACAAAACTTGTAGTCGAAGGACGTATTCAGACAGGCAGTTATACAAATAAGGACGGCAATAAGGTGTATACAACAGATGTTGTTGTAGAAAATACTGAATTTGCAGAAAGCAAGGCTTCAGACAGCAGCAATTCCTATCATGGAGGCGGTTATGAACAGCCATCTGCAAGACCTGAGCCGACAAGTGCCGTAGGAGATGGATTTATGAACATTCCTGACGGTGTAGAAGACGAAGGACTGCCATTTAATTAGAATTAAACAGGAGGTTAAATATTATGCCAGCAAATGAAGTAAAAAAGAGCGGTAACGAAACTTCAATGAAGAGAAGACCTATGCGTAGAAGAAAAAAGGTCTGCGTATTCTGTGGAGACAAGAACGGTGTTATCGATTATAAGGATACAAACAAATTAAAGAGATATGTGTCAGAAAGAGGAAAGATCCTTCCTAGAAGAATCACAGGAAACTGTGCAAAGCATCAGAGAGCTTTAACAGTAGCTGTAAAGAGAGCAAGACACGTTGCTTTAATGCCTTACTCAATCGACTAATTCAGTTTTATAAAGAGTATTTTCAAAGTCCCTTTACGGATAAAAACGTAAGGGGCTTTTTTTATACAAAAAATTATAGCATATTGCACAAAAATAATGTGAAAAAATTGTGAAAAGAAGCGAAAATGTCAAAAAAGGGAAAAAGATGGAAATAAAATGCAACCAAACGGGTATAAAATCCTACTTATATATTGAGGGGGTAAAAATATTTATTCGGAGGTGTAAGCATGGAAGAAAAAATTTTAGTAACAGGGATTATTTTTTGCTGTATTTTATGTGTCTGGACATTATGCGGCTGAAAAGATGGGAAAATGGTGTGGAGGTGTTTTGATGAAGAAATGTATGGCCTTTAGTGGAGATAGAAAGATAAATTTGAAGTATTTTTTGAAGATACAAAAAAGCAGTCAGAAGAAGTAAATGAAAAGATAGATTACCTCAGAACGAATCTGGGTAACGGGGAATATGGAGGTGTGTATATCAGGGGAGAAGGACAGGTATGTGTAAGCCTTATTAATGAGGACAGAAGGGATGAACTGGAGAAACTGGGATATCAATGTGAAGATGCAGAATACTCTTATGAACAGCTTTATGAAGAATTAAGAAATATATGGGAGAAAAAAGAACAGCTTTCGGTAAATTACATAGAGATAGCAGAAAGTAATAATGCTATTCGCGTATATGGATTGTTGCCGGAAGAAGAATTTTTCAAACTGTATGGCGAAAAGACAAATGAGATTTTGTATTTTCAGGGAAGAAATCTTCTGGATGATAAAAGTAACTGGGAATTGGAAAATTACGCACAATTCAGGGAAGATATGACGGCACAGGAATATTGTGACCTATGCAGAAAAATATTAAACTGGGCAGATACGGATGAATATCCGAAATACTGGGAAAGCATAGAGCAGGCATTAAATATTTTGAAACAGGAGTATCCGGATTACAGTTATGAGCAATTATTTTATCATGTGGGAATGGACGGTAATTACCAGAGAGTGACAGAATTTGATGATGAACTGACAGAATATGTGAAGTCTCTTCCTGAGTATATTCCGAATACAGAAAATCCGGTAGAAGAAAGTCTGTTTGGAGATCCACAGAGAATGGAATTAAAGAGTCAGTTACGGATATATAAGAATGAATATCCGGAAATGTCGTATGATGATATTTATTCAAAGTATTTAAGTAACTGGGAAAAAAACAGGCATGAAAACAGGCAGAAAAAATTATATAACCTGTTGTATGAAATCAGCGGGGAACAGGAAGAAACTGAACCAGAAAGCATTGATAGTAAGAAAAGCGGTATAAAGAGTAATATGCCAACAGCGGTGGTGGGAAGTATTGTATTGATTTTTGGTGCAGTGGCAGTGAAGCTGTGGATGAAAAAAGCGGAGAAAAATATTAAGAAAGAACGCAGCTAAGGAGGAAAAATGAAATTAAATAAAAAATTAAACAGGAAATTAACAATTATTTTAATCTGCGTACTGGTTTTAGCGGCGGCAGTAACAATCATCAGCATTAAAAAAGGATCAGGAAAACATGGGACGGTGCAGTATAAGAGATTTGAAAAACTGACACAGCCATCAGGACAGGTAATACAGATTGATGATTATTCATTTGAACTGGAGAAGTATTTTCTGGATATTGCCAGCGCGCAGTTTTATGCGGTAGTAAAAGTGGGCAGGGATGGTGATAAGATTAGTTACCAGGCAATGCGGGTATCGGATTCAGAAAGGTCGCTTCAGTCCATTGGCGAAAGGTTTTCTATTTGGTTTGCAGATGTAAGCGTGGAGGAAGAGGGAGATTTTCTATATTTATATATTTACAGACGATTGCAATCCGAACAGGACCCGAATCAGATATTTGCGATTCGGGATTGTCAGGCAGAAGATGAGCTGAATAAACAATACTATTTTAATCTGGAAGATTCCGGGAAACATACAGAATTTCGTTTGAATGAAGGAACTCTGTATTTGTCATCCATGGGATTGAATATAGAGGTAAAGAGGAGTCTTGGGCTGGATTATTTTCAGGATCTGGTACTTACAAATAAGGACGGGGAAAATATTACACTGATAAAAGACGGGGAATCAAAAGCAGCATATCCGGGATCTGCTTTTTTTGCCACAGATGAGACAGGATTCAACGGAAAATATGTATATAAATTTAGGAAAATTATAGATTATACCAGTATAGAAAAAGTAGTTGTAAATGGTAAGACATATGAACAGGCGGAAGATACACAGAATCAGCAGGAAGATATTACATATAAATAAAAAACATTAAGCGAGGTGATATATGTGGGATGGATAAAGAAGGTTATCAGTGTGGGAGGTTTTATATTGCTCGGTTGTCAGGTGGTAAGTGCGAATGAAGTGCAGAGTTATCCGTATGCTTTGTTCTGGAATGATTATCAGATGACTCCTGGGATATCAAAAGGGGCAGTTTTTATTGATGATGTGCTGGTATGGAGAGATATATGCCGGGAAGAGCTGGGGGATGAAATGGAAAAAAATGCAGATGCGGTATATGAATCATATGACAGTTATTTTGCTGATAAATCGTGTGAATTTTTAAATGTGACACAATGTGCTGACTGGTATGAAGTGTATGATGAAGAAGTACAGCAGAGTCTGCAGCAGGTAAGGCTGGAGAATTATTACATTGTATTCAATGATGAGGGGCGGTATGTATATCAGTTAAGCCTTGGGGCAGGGGAATACAGCAGTTCGGATAGCGGTCCGTTTTTAAGAGCCTGTGTCAGTGGAAATGTGATACCGCTGAGATTCTGCACAGATGAGGAATTACAGGACTTTTTGCAGGAAGAAAGAGAGCGGTATACAGAAAAAAGAAATCTCAGTATGAACAATGTGGAGAAAGCGGATGACTGCCAGTTTATAAGTGGTATATGGGAGTTGAGAGATATCCTTGGAATAGAGGATATTTACTATGACACCTCTGGACAACTGTGTATTGCAGGCATTTTTGAACCGGAAGAATTTCAGGAAAAACTGAACCAGCAGGGATATCAGCTCCGGGGAAAATATTATATGGGGGTATGGTATATGAATGGCAGATATGAAGTGCCGCCAGATGGAATACAGGAAGAACAGAAGCAATATGTCCAGACAATGGCAAGAGAGGATGAGCCGGAGAAGTTCGTAGAACAGCAGAAAATGTTATATCAATATACAGAAAGGGTTGGAGAAGATAAGGACTTGCCGGAACGGATGGCAGAGGAACAATGGGAGAATTTGAAGATAGCATTGACAGAGATGAAAAAAATGTATCCGGAATATTCCTGCCGTAATTTATATTATCATATTGCGGGAAATTACGATGTTGAGGAATATACAGGATTTGATCCGGAATTGCTTGCGTTTGCAGAAACATTGGAATACAGGGCGGATAAAAATCAGGTATCAGAAGATGAATTTGGAGACCCGGAGCATCTGGAATTGAAAAACCTGCTGCGTAAATATAAAGAAAAATATCCGGAGCTGACCTATTTGCAGATATATCAGACGTATCTGCAGGAAACAGAAGAAAGTGTGCAAATGTCAAAACGTGAAAAATTATATTGGTATTTGTGGCAGAAATATTCATTTGACAAAAAGATAGAAAATATTCAAAAGGAAGGTACAAATGGACAAAATAATTCTGATAAATATCATGAAACCGCAGTGGCGGGAATCATTGTACTGTTTTTTGGTGCAGTGGCAGTGAAGCTGTGGATGAAAATGGCGGAGAAAGGATGAGTGCTTTTATGAGAAAACGATTATTTATTATTGGATTACTATTGGCTGTTCTATGCAGCAAAACACTGGTTTATGCAAAAGATGAAAATTTATGGGAAATGCGGCTATATGGATGGTATGTAATGATGGATGATATTTTTGATTTAAATAAACTTTATCAGGATAATCGAAATATGAGCAGTATAGAAGCATCAGAATTTCTGGCTGGCAGGGCATTGTCTTACAGACGGGAGATTTATACACAAACAGAAAAACTGGTAGCCGAAAATATGGGATATGTGATAGATGAGGAGGGATATGCTGATTTTGAATTATATAGCAGAGTGCCAAATTCGTCTTATGGAGGAACTGATAGTCCGTTTGTACTTTTTTCTGTAAGCAGTGGAGATTATTGTAGACTTAATGTATCAAGTGATGAATTAAAAGAGTTTATAGAAAAAAATAAGGAAATTTCAAGGCAGGAAAGAGAAATAATTGAGTTTGCTCAGGAAAATCTGTCAGATAGTGATTATATGGGAGTGGATAGAAACGAACAGGGGGAATTATATATTCTTTTGTGTAATGAAAATAAAGCAGAAATATTAGAGAAAGAAGGTATTAAGTGGGAACTGTCTGAAAGATCAAAAGAGGAACGATATAAAGATATTCAGATGCTTTGGCAAAGAAAGGATGAATTAAAAATATTAGAAATTGATGAAGAAACGGATGGCAGTTTAGCTGTTTATGGATTGGATTCAAGAGAAAAATTCTTTGAAAATATAAAGGAGGAAGAGCAGGGAAACTATATATATAATTGTGAAAAGGAGTGGTGGAAGGATGAAAGATTGGATAATGTTTCTCAAGTATCAGATTTAGATGATATAAAACTGTTTTTGTTAATGAAGAAAGAAGATGAACGATATCGATGCTGGAGCGATGACTGTTTTGAAAAATTGGAGCAATTCATAATCAATATGCATAAGAATTATCCGGATTATTCTTACGAAAATCTATTTAGCCTTGGGTATTTATGTAATGATGAAAGTTATTATCACAGTAGTGATGAATTAGTTAATTTTGTGCAGAAATGTCTGTATATGGAAAATGAAAAAAATCCGGTGGATGAATCATTATATGGAGATAAAAATCATTTGGCAGTAAGAGTAGTATTACAAAAATATAAGGAATTATATCCAAAAGAAAGTTATGAAATACTGTATGAAAAATATATAAAGGATATTAATGAAAATACATATATCTCACAGAAACAGAAAAGGGAACGTTACTGTTGGAAGATATTAAAAGCAGAGGAAGAATTAAAAAATGTAAAGACAACAGCGAAAGAAAGCGAAGAAGCTTTTCCGACCGCAGTGGCGGGAAGTATTGTGCTGGTTCTAGGTGCAGTGGCAGTGAAGCTGTGGATGAAAAAAGCGGAGAAAGAGAGAAGATAAAAACACTGGCAGTAATCGTAGTTATAGCAGTAGTGGCAGATATCAAAATGGAGATTTTTATGAAAAAATTTATTTGTGCAGTCAGTATTATGACTGGTGTGTTGTTGTTACCATTGTATGCCCAGGCAAAAGTAGATATTACAGAAATAGATGTTACAGATGAGGTTGTGTCAGAAGATACTATTTATGAGTTGAATAAACAGTATCGGGAAGAAACGATCGGGAACAAGGCGATAAGATTTCTAGACCAGCATGGAATACGAATCTTTGGAAATGTACGTGAGCCTATGGTAATAAAAGATGGATATGCGGACTGGGACTGTAAGTTCTCAGAAGAGCTCAGCATGAGTGGAGCAGCATTTGGTCCGATCCGGCTGAAATATAGGTTTACCGGGGAAGAAATTGTATTATCAGAAGAAAAAGAAAAACTGGAAGATTATTTTGAACGAACCATGCAGATGAGCAGAGATATCAGGGAAAAAGCAGAATACATTAGAAAAAATGTACCGGAGAATGAATATGGCGGAATGTATTATGACGAAAAAGCAGGGTGTATCTGTGTGTATGTGATGACAGATCAATGGAAGGATGAGCTGGAGATACAGGGATATCACTGCATGAAAACAGAGAATAGTATGGAAGATTTGTATCAGGAGTTACAAGCATTGTGGGAAGAAAGGGAAAAATATGCAATTAATTATATTAAAGTAAATGAGTGCGAAAATACACTGGATATTTATGTGGTACAAAATGCGGAAAGTGAAAAACTGCAAAATATGGGATATCAGATAATAAATGCATATGTGCTTCATCCCGGAAACTGCTATTTTTCGGTAGAAAATGAAACAATTGAAGCGGACACAGTTATGAATATGTTTGATTCAACTGCATTTTCAGAACAGCTGGAGAAAGATGAGAATATAAAAGAACATATTCACGAAGGCATTCAGTGTTTGAGTGAAAAGTATCCGGATTATGATATCAGAAATCTACTCAATCGAATTGCGGCTGATGGGAACTATGAGCGATATCTGGATTTTGATAAGGAAATCCTGCAGTTTGTGGAGAAGCTTCCTGCATATGTTCCGAATACGGAAGATCCGGCGGAAGAGCTGATGTTTGGAGATCCGCAGAGAATTGAACTGAAAAGCCAGTTGCGGGAGTATAAGGAATTGCATCCGGATATGAGTTATGAAGAGATTTATGAAAAATATCTGGGTGACTGGGAAGATACCACAGAAATGACCAGGGAAGCAAAAATATATCAGCTGGTAATGAAAAGAGTTACCGGACAATTAAACAAATCAGAGGAGATACAGCAGGAAGAAGGAAAGATAAAAAAGAATGAAATCAATAAGGCTGCCATCGCAGGCTGCATAGTACTGGTTATTGGTGCAGTGGCAGTGAAAGTGTGGATGAAAAAAGAAGGAAAATGAGAGAAAATATAGAAGGAGTAATACGGGTGGAGAAAGATGACATTGGGGAGGAGGTGGCTTATGTTTGAAAGCAGTTTTATGAAATATAAAGAACGGACGGTGTTGATTACAGAAACGGGAAAGTGCTTCACAGAAAATATCAGATAGTATGAGGAGAAATTATGAATATAGCAATATGTGATGATGAACAGCAAGTAACAGAACAGGTAAAAAACATATTAGAGATGCTACAGATAAAATATGATGTAGAGTTAAAAATATTTCAGTTTTGTGATGCAGAGGATTTTAAATATGATATAGAAGAAGGTACACAATTTGATATTGTATTTATGGATATAGAAATAGGGAAAAACAATGGAATAGAATTAGCCCAAAAATATATGAAGCAATACCCTGCGGGAATCGTTATTTTTATTACAGCATATACAAGATATATGAAAGAAACTTTTCAGGTAAGACCTGCAGGATTTGTTACAAAACCAATACTGTAATATATCCATTAGAAGGAATTGTGAGTCATAAAGAAGACGAACAAATATTCCCTAAAACAAATGAATAAAAATGTCCTTGACAAGGGGTATATTTTAGAAGAACTGATGTTTGAAGATTCGTAGAGAATCAAACTGAAAAGTCAGTTCTAGGAGTATAAGACATTATATCTGGATATGAATTATGAAGAAATTTATGAGAAATATCTGAGTGACTGAGAGAATATTACGGAAAACTCAGAAGAAGCAAAATTGTAATATAATAGGGAAAATAATGGAAAGTGAGAAAATTATGATAAAAAAAATTATAGCAGTAAGCTTAAGTATAACATTAGCATGTTTAAATCTTGAAAGTGTATATGCTCAAGGAACAATAGTAGAAAAAGAAGAACAGAAATTTGAAGAAAATAATAGATTAGATGAAGCATTTATGTATGCACAGGATTACTATAAAAAAATAGCAAATTTCGTTTTTAAAAGTCAGGAACAGTTTCAAACAAATATAGATGATGTGAGTGATTTGGAATTGGGAGAAGGGTATATTATTTATGATGCATCTAAAGCAATTCAAGAATCATCATATTACTTTCCAGTATACGAAAATAATGAAGTTGTATTGGTTGTGAATGTAATAGAAAGCAATGAAGGTTGGAATATTTCGGTTGGAACAGATGAAATAGAAGCATTGAATGAGATAAACTATAAGGAATGGAAAGTGCAATGAAAAAAATAGCAGTACGCATTGGGTTGGTGGTAATTGTTATATTTCTTTTATGGAAATGTACATACCAAAAAAATGAAAAACTTGAGAATACAACATGGATTGGAGACGAAGGAATACTGTGTTTTTCAGAAAAGACGTTGGAAATACAGCATTTGATCACCCAGGAGGCGATGTATAAGGGAAAATATACATATTATAAAAATAATAAAATGCATCTGAACTTTGATAAACCTGTAGATTTATTTGGGGACAAAAAACGTTGCACTGTTTTCTGCGAATTACAAGAGAATAATCAGATGGTAATTACATATGAGGATGCAAAATATGAATTTACTAAGTATGACATGGAAGATGAAGAAAATGATGAGGATGCGGAAAATGCTATTATTGATTTAAGTGAAACACAGGAGTTTTGGAAAGAGTGGTTGTTTGATAATGCAGAGAATGTTATTGAAGCGAAAGAAGAAAATGTAAAACTGATATATCTGCAGATGGAAGTGGAGACAGAACCTGAAAACGTAATAAAATATGATACAATATGGTATCTGGAAGAAAAGGATTGTTATTATCTGATAATAAAAACCCAGCAGGAGCTTTCTGTATGTTCATGGCTGCCAAAGAGTGATATTGAGGATATTGTGGAGAGCAGACAAATAGAATTTGAAACAATCAATGAGCAGCAGGGAATTTCATATTCTCAAATAGAGAAATTTATGGAAAAAATCCCTAAGAACTATAAAGGAAAGACGGGAAATATCATTATACAAGGTCCGGTGTCAATAAAGGAAGCTCAGAATAAAGAAGCTGAATTCGTCGGATTAGAGGAAAATGCTGCAGATGAAACTTTATCAGAGGTAGGATTTTGTGTAAAGTATAAGGAAAAATAGTAGTTATGAGAAGATATAAGATTAATATGTGGGCAATTGACAAATATGTAAGTTCAAAAGAGAGGTATTTTAATCCAGGATACACTATTGGCAGGGAATATACAATGGGGATATCGGTTCAGGATACTGCTGCAAATACAAAATGGAGTCATTATGTATATACAGGAAGCATTTGGAGAATTAGTATTGATAATGCATACACTAGTGCAATATATTATATTACTTATAAGTAAGGGAGGAAATTAGATGAAATATAAAAAAATGGGAATTGTAATGGTTATAGTAAGTACTGTTTTTGGTATGCCAGTGATGGGAGATGAAGCAGATTATCTATATGTGACAGGAACAAATATTCCGGATTGTTCCATGGGGATAGTATCATTGGAGGATGTATTAAAATGGGATCAATCAGAGGACTGGAAGACATATTTTAAAAACTGTTCCGTTCCATTTCTCTTAACTGTTTCCGATGATATGTATTTTCTTGTAGCTGATTCCGATGGAGAATATGCCTATCAGATTTCGCCATCGGATCCGTATGCCAGTGCCAGTGGAGGTGGTCCATATCTGATTTCATGTCTGGACATGGAAAGTGTCAGCTTTCAGCAGGAAACAGAAGAGGTTCAACAGTTTATAGAAGAAAAAAATAAATTAAAAAACTCATTAAAAGAAAAAAGAAAATTTGTGAAAGAGCATCTGACAGAAGATGATTATGGTGGAATCTATTATGATGAGAGGCAGAGAATAGATATTTTTCTGGTAAACAATAAATGGAAAGATCTTTTAGAAAAACAAGGATTTCAATGTATAGAAAGTGATTATCCGATTACAGAACAAAATAGTGATATTAACAAACTCTGGAGAGAAAGCAACGGACTCTGCATAGAAAATATTGAGAAAAATGTGGTAGAAACAGATGGCAAAAAAGTACAGCTGATGATTTTTGGGAGGGTGGAAAAAGAGGTTTCCGGTATTGATTTGGAACAGAAAAACTGGGAGTATATAGAAGGTATATGGGCACCATCCGGAAAATCAATCAAAGAAACGTTCGGAGATAAGGATATAGCAAATAATATTGACTGGGAAGATGAGAAGACCTTTGTTGCGGCAGTCAGGAAAGAATATCAGTATATAGAAAATTATATAGATCCAGCATATTGGGACAAACTGGAGCAGGCACTTAAAATATTAAAAGAACAATATCCTGAATACAGCTGTAAAAATTTATATTATCATATAGCAGGCGATGGAGATGCCATGTCGTATTTAAATTTTGATGAAGAACTTGAGAAATATGTTAGTGAGACATTCCGGTATCAGAGCAGTTCCAATGCTGTGGAAGAAGAATTGTTTGGTGATCCGGCTTATCTGGAACTTAAAAATATGCTGAGAAAATACAAAGAAATTTATCCGGATATGAAATATCAGGAAATTTATAAAACGTATCTGAGGACGACAGAAGAAAGTGTGGATATGTCAAAAAGAGAAAAGCTATACTGGTATTTATGGCAGAAATATTCTTTTGATAAGGAACTGGAAAAGCTTCAGGAAGGCAAGGTAACTGAAAGTGTAATACAACAAAGAAAGCAAAATACCGAAAGAAGTGGAAAAGCACAGAAAACAGCAATTGCAGGAAGTATTGTACTGGTTCTGGGTGTAGCAGCAGTGAAAGTGTGGATGAAAAAGTGCAATGAAGACAATAGACTGGAGAAAAAATGAAAACAGCGATAGCATTAATGGGAACTATATTGGCATTAAACTATGACTACAAAATATTATATGAGGAAAAATAAATGACAAAAAGACGTTTTATAACAATATTAAAAATTATTTTAATTTGTGTATTTGTTTTTGTGATAGCAGTAATAACAATAGTCGGTATTAAAAAAGGCTCAGGGGCACAAGGGACGGTAAAGTATAAAAGATTTGAAAAAATGACGCAGCCATCAGGACAGGTAATACAGATTGATGATTATTCATTTGAACTGGAGAAATATTTTCTGGATATTGCCAGCGCACAGTTTTATGCGGTAGTAAAAGTGAGCAGGGATGGCGATAAGATTAGTTACCAGTCAATACGGGCATCGGATTCAGGAAGGTCGCTTCAGTCCATTGGCGAAAGGTTTTCCATTTTGTTTGCTGTTGTAAAAGTGGAGAAAGAGGGAGATGACCTGTATTTATATATTTACAGACAATTACAATCCGAACAGGACCCGAATCAGATATTTGCAATTCGGGATTGTCAGGCAGAAAATGAGCCGTATAAAGAATACTATTTTAATCTGGAAGATTCCAGGAAACATGAAGAATTTCGTCTGAATGAAGGAACACTGTATTTATCGTCCATGGGATTGAAGATACAGGTAAAGAGGAGTCTTGGACAGGATTATTTTCAGGATCTGGTACTTATAAATAAGGATGGGGAAAATATTACACTGATAAAAGACGGGGAATCAAAAGCAGCATATTCGGGATCTGTTCTTTTTGCCACAGATGAGACAGGATTCAATGGAAAATATGTATATGAATTTAGGAAAATTATAGATTATGCCAGTATAGAAAAAGTAGTTGTAAATGGTAAGACGTATGAACGGGCGGAAGATGCACAGAATTAATGTTTTAGCAATGAACAGAAAAATACGAGGAATATATTACGGAGGGCATATATGAGGAAAAATTTAAAAAAATATTTTTTAGCACTGGCAGTAATCGCAGTTATAGCAGTAACGGCAGGAGTATTTGTGTATCTTTGGACTTACCGTGTTAAGATAGATGGAAATTCAAAGATTATACTCAGCTATTTTGAAAATGCCCAGGTGCAGACTGTGGACGAGTATGAATACAAAGAGGATTCGGAGCTTTATGAACCAGCTTTAGATAATGAGGTTGCCAGACTGCCAAATCTGCTTACTTATAAAGGCAGAGAGTATGCAGTCTGGCATATAAAAGTTTCAAAGGGACAGCTGGCTGCAGGAGAGGGAGAGGAAAACATTCACGAGTTAAAGGATATTTCTTACAAACTGGCGGTGGTGTATGAATATGAAAATGAATATTATCTGTATAAGTATTTTAACGAAGAACAGCCGATTGATCCGGAAGAAACATTTGAAGAGCTGATACAGGAAATTACTCAGCAGAACCAGATCGAATTTTACGATATGGTAATTTATTTTGAGGAGTATGACAGCAGATTAGGTGATGATGATTATAAGCTAAGAAGAATTCACTGTAAGGGAAATTTAAAACAGTTTTTTGAGGAGTGCCTGCTAAAAGAGTATGGAAGTATAATATCCTGTGGGGAAGGTTTCTTTCCCGGAGGGCGAAGCGATGTGAAACGATTTAAAGCAGCAGGTATATCATTATATGGATATATGCCGCTTGGAATAAGAATAAGTATAAACTTTGGAAAGATACAGGATCGGATGAATATGGTAGATGGTGAGTCTATGTTTGGCAGATCATATCAGATTACAGAGGAGCAGTTAGAAAGAACCTGTCAGTACATAAAAGACAATTTTGAATTGTATGAGGTAAAAGAATAGGAAAAATAAAACATAAAGGAGAAAAAAGATGAAAAAAACAATGAAACTTTTAGGAATGATTAGCATGGTTGTGATTTGTGCAACTGCCTGTGGAACACAGGAGCAGCAGGAAGAAACAAAAGCAGTACAGTCAGGGCAGGATGAAGAAAACCAGAATCAGGTAAAATTCTCGGTAGGAAATGCTTCCTTTTATCAGAATGAGATATATTTTGAAATAGCAGCGGAAAACGTAGTTTTAAAAGAAAACGGAGATGATTACCTGGGTGTGGAGATTCTGGTCAAAAATGAAGAGCAGGGGGAAGGCTCGATATATGGTATGACTGTACGGGCAGAAGGCGACAGGGCAATCTTCCCATATGTCGCTATATTGGATCATGAAATACAGCAGGAAGAAATTTCCTGTGAAGTAAATTTAATAGAGGTATCTCTTGGAAAAGAATACAATGGGGAAAAGAAATTAAAATTCTCGGCAGGGAAAGATAGCACTGTGAAATTATACACGGCAGAAACGGAACTTTCCTGCGAGGATGGAACGACGATTAAGCTGAAAGGCTTTGAGCAGAGCGAAGCCGGATTGACCATAAGGGCAGATGTGACAACCGGGGATGATAAAGGACATCCTGCATATTATGTAATAAAATGCAGAAATCAGAATGGAAAAGAAGAGGATTTTTATTATTTTTATGAGAGTAATGGAGAAGAGGTGTACGGAACTCTTTACACAGAGGGACAGGATAATGGGGAAGTGTTAGAGGAACTGGAAAGCCCCCTGACGATAGAATGTTATAAGGTTGTGGGAAATGGCAGCCTGGAAAAACAGGCACAAAGTGAAGTGACAGTGCAGGAAACAACAAATGATAATGCTGAATTTAATATTTCTGCAGATGTAAATCATGATGGTAGAGAGGAAAAACTGAAAGTTACAGTTAATAAAGAAAGCACTGGTGACTTTCTGGATTTTGTTGTGATGAAAGAGGATTCGGATGAAATCATATGTGAAGAGAAAGGATATTGGCAGGAAAAAAAAGATCTGGCATATTATCTTTATAATGATGGAGCGGAGAGCTATATTATCAAATACTGGCCACAGATGGCACAGGGAACGGCAGACTATTCTTACACAGTATTTTATCTGAATGAATCAGGGGAAGCAGTAATTACTGATGAGGATGAGGTAAGATTTGAAAGTTATAATGTGAGCAGAAATTTTGATGTGGCACAGATGACAGCTTTTGCTGACAGGCTGAATGTCTATTTGGATAAGAGCATCAGATTGTTCAAGTGTGATACGGATACATCAAGTGTGGAAATCAGCAGCGAGAAAAATCTGATAAAAGACAGGGAAGAATATGGTTTTATACAGGATTATGATATAGATTACAGTGATTGTAAGGATATGAGCGAGAAGCTGAATAAGTATTATGAATATGTACAGAAACTGGAAAGTGCTTCACAGGAATAAATGAAAGGTGTAGGAAATTATTGAAAGTGCGTATGCAGGCAGAAGATAGGTTCACTGCAGGGGACATACTGTCAGGACCATGGGAGGTGGCTTATGTTTGAAAGCAGTTTTATGAAATATAAAGAAAGGACGGCACTGATTACAGAAACTGGAAAATGGATTACATATAGGGAACTGGATCAGCTGCAGAAGGACATGAGCCATCTGATTTG
>ERZ779842.150-NODE-150-length-83324-cov-10.479878_pt1 | contig 83324 bp, 69 predicted proteins | sample MGYA00511095_ERZ779842 | MGnify/ENA primary metagenome ERZ779842 (study PRJEB29588, sample SAMEA2154036) | human gut metagenome | biome: human gut; feature: human-associated habitat; material: faeces | place: Denmark | collected 2008/2010 ... | reverse complement strand
GCTTTTTGAAATTCCTAATTGCATTACGAAGCCATTATACTTCCGATAAGTAAAATTATCAATAGTTTTTTTACAAAAAATGAAGATTTTTTAATAAAGGGAACTATCTTACTTCGCTTCCAGAAATACTCTGTACCTCGAATACACTGGTATTATAGTATATTTTCTTAAGAATTTCCATATCTTTTTTGTTTTTATTTTCTTACGAAACTCTTACACGAATGCTGTTTTTAGCTGATATTGTATATATATTAATACAATATGCCCATTTTTACACTTTGTGGCAGCTTTGTGGCAAGGATGTGTCATTACACAGCGTTCATTTTGATATGATTTTTAAGATATTTTGAACGTGATAATTCCATGTTCAAAATATCTTCTTGTATTATCAGAAGTACGTGTTATAATGTTCATATATATCTATTTATTTTTTCGTTTTGAACATGTTCATTTTTATCAGTTTCTTCCTTATTATTAAACAGTAATAATAAGCGATGCAAACATCTTTGATTCGGAGGACGACTATGGATCGTTTGGGATTACTCTGCAGGAATATTTATGAGAACAACAAGATGACACAGCGGGAGCTGGCGGCGGCGATGGATATTTCCCTTGGGACCTGCAACCATCTCGTGAAAGAAGGTCTGGACCAGGAGCTTTTTTCTTTTGATCCGGTGGACGGATCTTATTCCTTATTAAAAGGCGGTGTGGATCTTTTAAGAAATTACCGGATGGACAGCGCCGTGATCCTCGCGGCGGGATTCGGGTCCAGATTTGTACCGCTGACCTTCGAGACGCCGAAGGGACTTCTTGAGGTCTACGGCGAGCGTATGATCGAGCGGCAGATCAAGCAGCTGCATGAAGCGGGCGTCACGGATATCACCATCGTTGTGGGATATCTGAAGGAGAAGTTCGAGTATCTGATCGACAAGTTCGGCGTGAAGCTTCTCTACAATCCGGAATATCACAATAAGAATACGCTGACGACACTCTACCGTGCCCGGGAGTGTTTTATCGGAAGGAACACTTATCTTCTCTCTTCCGACAACTGGATGCGCAACAATATGTACCACACCTACGAGTGCGGCGCATGGTACTCTTCTGTATATATGAAGGGCGAGACTTCCGAGTGGTGTCTTGAGACAAGCAAAAAGGGGCTGCTCACCGGCGTGAAGGTCGGCGGCGAGGACTCCTGGGTCATGTACGGACCAGTATTCTTCTCGAAGGAGTTTTCGGAAAAGTTCTTCCCTGTCCTCGAGGAGTATTACCATACTCCCGGAACGGAGCAGATGTACTGGGAGCAGGTTCTGGCGGACCTCTTAAACGGCGAGGTCGACAGCCATCTTCCCGGAAAGCACCATTTCCCGGTTCCGGAGATGTATATCAACAGGCAGCCGGACAACCAGGTATACGAGTTCGAGAATCTTGAGGAGCTCCGTCTCTTCGATGAGCGCTACCAGAACCATTCCGACAATATCGCCATGGAGCTGATCTCCGAGGTGCTGCAGGTTCCGGAGTCTGAGATCACGGGCATTAAATGCCTGAAGACCGGCATGACGAACAAGTCTTTCCTGTTTAAGGTTCACGGCAAGTCCTATATCTGCCGGATTCCTGGTCCGGGAACCGAGCTTCTGATCAACCGGAAACAGGAAAAGGCGGTCTATGACGCAGTAAAGGATTACGGCATCACCGAACATGTTGTATACATGAACGGGGAGACCGGCTACAAGATTTCCGAGTATTATGAGGGGGCGCGCAACAGCAATCCGCGCGACTGGGATGATGTGGCACGGTGCATGGCACTTGTGGAGAAGCTCCATGATTCGAAGCTCCATGTGGACTATTCTTTTGATATCCGGGAGCGGATCACCTTCTATGAGGCACTGTGCCGTGGATACGAGAAGAAGCTTTTTGAGGATTATCCGGAAGTAAAGTCCCATATGATGACACTGCTTGACCGCCTCGACCACCTGAACCGGCCGAAGGTCCTGTCCCATATCGACAGCGTGTGCGACAACTTCCTGTTCCTGCCGGACGGGGATCTCCGCCTGATCGACTGGGAGTACTCCGGCATGTGTGATCCGCTGATCGATGTGAGCATGTGCGCGATCTATTCCTATTATAATGATTTTGAGGTCGAGAAACTGATCAAGCTCTACCTGCACCGGGAGCCGACCTCCGAGGAGCGGTTCGTTTACTACGCTTATATTGCCCTCGGCGGATTCTTGTGGTGTTTGTGGGCGGTGTATAAGAGCAGTGTCGGCGAGGAGTTTGGCGATTATACGATCGTGATGTACCGGTATGCGAAGCGGTTTTATAAGAAGATTATTACCTCGCCGGAATTTCTTGGAATCGGAGACGGCGGGACACTGAGATAACCGTACTGGCGGTCTGCGGCTTTCCTGGTGCGGCATTCGGAAGAACGCAGGTCAGGGAACTGGTCCGGAAAAGCCGAATAATCGCCACATTTTCAATCGAATTTTTGCAAGACGTATGTGTATTTTTATGCTATACTGAAAATACGCAGATAACGTCCATAGAGTCCCGGGATGAAGCTGTGACAGAAATACAGTTATCCCGGGATCTTTTTTATAGCTGATCGACGGTTTCGGAAGTACAGCGCTGCCTGGTACCGGCAGTTACATCCGGCATCAGGTCTGTCAGCCTGCAAGATAAGAATTTTTATGTACAACATTTAAAGGGGGATTTCCATGAGACAAAAGAAACGGGCGGCGGCGCTTCTTTTAAGTGCCGTCATGGCTTTTTCCGCGGTGAGTCCGGCGGTTCCGGTATGGGCGGCTTCCTGGCAGAAGAACGCGTCCGGCTCCTATATTGGAAGTGATGGTTCCGTGCTTACCGGTATCCTGTCCCGGGGTGTCGATGTTTCCCAGTGGCAGCAGAATATCAACTGGTCCGCGGTTGCCGCTGATGATATCCAGTTTGCGATGATCGGAACGCGGTACAACAATGCGGTGGATCCGTATTTTGATACGAATGTGCGTGGGGCAGCGGCGGCGGGACTCCGCGTCGGTGTTTACCTTTATTCCTACGCGACGACTACAGCGATGGCGGAATCTGACGCGGATTTTGTCCTGAATCTCATCAAGGATTATCCACTCTCCTACCCGGTGGTCCTCGATGTGGAAGCGCAGGAAATGAACGGGCTGACGCCGTCCCAGATCGCGGATATCATAAACGCGTTCTGTAAGAAGGTTGAGACAGCCGGATATTACCCGATGGTGTATACCAACGACTACTGGATCAGCAATAAAATCGATATGACGAAGGTCCACTATGACGTGTGGGTTGCCCGTTATGACTCGAAGCCGACTTACCAGGGTGCGGCAATGTGGCAGGCGTCGAACCAGGGAACGGTAAATGGTATCAACGGAAATGTGGATATCAACTTTACCTTTAAGGATCTGAGCAGCAAGCTTCCGGCGAACCGGTGGCGGCTGATCGGGGATAAATGGTATTATTATAAGAATTATGTAAAGCAGACGGGCTGGATCAATGACGGGCAGAGCTGGTATTATCTGAACGCGGACGGAACCCAGTTTAAGGGCTGGCTGCTTCTCGACAACCAGTATTACTACCTTCTCCCTGCTACCGGACAGATGAAGACCGGATGGCTGAAGGCGGAGGACGCGTGGTATTACTTAAACTCCGACGGTACGATGGCGAAGGATTGGATTCAGGTTGATGGAACGTATTATTACCTGTTAAACGGTGCGATGGTGACCGGATGGCTGCGGATCGGAAACGATTATTACTATATGCGCGGCAACGGCTCTATGGTGACCGGTTGGCGGAGGATGGACGGGAAGTATTACTACTTTAACGGCAATGGAAAGCTTGTCCGCGGATGGGCGGATATTGATGGAAAGCGGTATTTCCTCCAGCAGGATGGAACAATGGTGACCGGATGGCAGACAATCGACGGCCTGCTGTACTACTTTGATGCCAGCGGCGCGATGGCAGCCGGGTGGACGAAGCTTGACGGTTACTGGTATTACTTCAATAACGAAGGAAAGCTGATGACCGGATGGATGCAGCTTGACGGAAAGTTCTACTATCTCCACACAGATGGGCGGATGGTCATCGGCTGGCAGAGCGACGGAACGAATAAGTATTATATGGACACCGTATCCGGTGTGATGGCGGTGGGCTGGAAGCAGATCGATAAAAGCTGGTATTATTTCAATCAGGCCGGACATATGATCACGGGCTGGCTGAATGACGGCGGAAAATATTATTATCTGAATCCGGCAGATGGAAAGATGATTGCCAACGGATCGTTTGTCGTAAATAATGTAAATTATACCTTCAACCAGAGCGGTATGTGCCTGAGTGAGACGTCCGCGATTGATGGTGGTTCCGCGGGCAGTGTCTATACACCGGGAACAGGCGGAACTGTGGCAAACGGAAATTATACCGGTACTCCGGCGGCAGGGAATTCGCAGAATGGCATTACTACGGGTAATAGCGGAAGCGGAAATGCTGCGGCGGGATCCGCGCCAGGTGGTTCGACAACGACTACGACCGGTTCCACGACCCCCGGATCTTCCCAGACGAATACGGGGATGTCGGCCGGAAATTACCAGACAGGTGGACCGGGAACTTCAAACAGTACATCTACTTCCAACAGCGGAACAAGTACCTCCGGCAGTTACCAGACCGGCGGTCCGGGATACTCCAACAGCAGCAGCTCAGGTTCCGGAAGCTCCAGCTCTGGCTCTGCATCAACTACAGCGCCGGGCGGCAATACAGCAGGCAGCAAGAACAATTATTATACAGACTCCGGCAGCGTGACCGGACCGGGAAGCGCTAATGCGTACTATAACTATGGTTCCGGTTCTTCCAGTACGACAGTGCCGGGAAGTTCAAATTCTTCTTCTACTTCTTCGAATCTGTCTGAGTATCAGACTGCTGGACCGAAGTAAAACTGTAATATCAGACTCTGTGTCAGTAAAAAACACGCCGCCCCGCAGGATCTTCTCCCGCAGGGCGGCGCTTTTATTCTCATACTATGTATTCTTATCTATTCTTTCTTACACCTCAAAGATCATATCCCCATAGCTCGGAATCGGCCAGTATTCCTTGTCTACGATCATTTCAAGCTGGTCTGCCGGGTCACGCAGAGCCTGCATCGCCGGGATGATCTCGTCGTAGCAGAAGTGGGCGCGCCTTTCCATGCTGTCGATGTGCTGATACTCTTCTACCAGGTCTTCGAGCTTCGCGCGGGCAACCTTCATGTCGGAGAGAAGATCTGAAACTTCGATGAGAAGCTCTGTCTGGACACTGTTGTCAGCTTCCGGGCATGCAGCCTTCACAGCGCTTAAGGACTGAGCGAGAACGGTTGTGTAGCGGACAACAGCCGGGATCAGCTGCTTTCCTGCGATATTGATCATCGCCTTCGCCTCGATATTTACGGATTTCGCGTAGGACTCATACTCGATCTCCGCTCTTGCCACCAGCTCTTCCTTCGTGTATACACCAAAGTCACCGAACAGCTTGAACGCTTTCTCGGTAACGAGGGACGGGATCGCGTCTACCATGCACTTTAAGTTCGGAAGTCCACGGCGCTCTGCCTCTTCTACCCACGCCTCGCTGTAGCCGTTGCCGTTGAAGATGATACGGCGGTGATCAGCAAGAAGTTTCTTGATCATATCATGGACAGCGAGATCAAAATCGTCTGCCTTTTCAAGCTCATCAGCCGCCTCTTTGAACGCCTCAGCAACGATGGTATTTAATACAACGTTTGCAGATGAAACAGAATCGGAGGAACCGACCATACGGAACTCGAACTTATTTCCGGTGAACGCGAACGGTGAGGTACGGTTTCTGTCGGTTGCGTCCTTATCGAAGTCCGGAAGTGTGGTAACACCTGTCTTTAATGTACCACCGGTCTTGGAGTGGGTCGCGGAGCCTGTAGAGATCAGCTGGTCGATCACATCCTCAAGCTGCTCACCTACGAAGATGGAGATGATCGCAGGCGGTGCCTCCTGAGCGCCAAGGCGGAAGTCATTTCCCGGAACAGCCGCGGACTGGCGGAGCAGATCCGCATGGCGGTCAACCGCTTTCATAATGCAGGCAAGGACCAGAAGGAACTGGATATTCTCATGCGGTGTAACACCCGGATCAAGCATATTGATACCGGTGTCGGAAGCCAGGGACCAGTTGTTATGTTTACCGGAACCATTGACGCCCTGGAACGGTTTTTCATGGAGCAGGCACGCCATTCCGTGACGGCTTGCAACCTTTTTCATTGTCTCCATAACGATCTGGTTGTGGTCAACGGCAAGGTTTGCCTTTGTGTAGATCGTTGCCAGCTCGTGCTGTGCCGGAGCGACCTCGTTGTGCTGGGTCTTTGCGGTAACGCCCAGCTTCCAGAGTTCTTCATTTAATTCTTTCATATAGGAACCGATCCGCTCGCGGATAACGCCGTAATAGTGGTCATCCATCTCCTGTCCCTTCGGCGGCATCGCGCCGAATAAGGTACGTCCGGTGTAGATCAGGTCTTTTCTCTTTAAATATTTGTCGCGATCGATCAGGAAGTACTCCTGCTCCGGTCCTACGGACGGGGTAACACGCTTTACTTCTGTGTGTCCGAAAAGGTGGAAGATTCTTGTCGCCTCTTTGTCGATGGCCTGCATGGAGCGGAGAAGCGGGGTCTTTTTATCGAGGGCTTCGCCTCTGTAGGAACAGAAGGCGGTTGGGATACAGAGTGTTACGCCGGTTGCATCTTTCTTTAAGAATGCCGCGGAAGTGCAGTCCCAAGCGGTATATCCGCGGGCCTCGAAGGTCGCGCGCAGGCCGCCGGACGGGAAAGAAGAACCGTCGGTCTCACCCTTGATCAGCTCTTTTCCGGAGAGATCCATTAAAACTTTTCCCTGAGAATCAAAATTTCCGATAAAGGAATCATGTTTCTCAGCGGTCACACCGGTAAGGGGCTGGAACCAGTGGGTATAGTGGGTCGCGCCGTTGTCGACTGCCCAGTCTTTCATCGCATGGGCAACCACGTCCGCGATCGTCGGATCCAGCTCGCTGCCATCCTCGATGGTCTGCTTTAATTTCTTGTAGACGCTTTTCGGAAGGCGTTCCTTCATCACGGAGTCATTAAAGACGTTCTCTCCGAAGATTGCCTCCACATTGATAGTTTCGCTCATAGTTTTCCTCCTCAATTCTGTATAAGCTGCCCGTTATGGCATGGGGTGAAATCGTACTTTAAAAAGTATGAGAATTACCTGTAAATATTCAGCCTGTTCCAATCATGGTCTGCCAGGGTATTTCGGCTGAATTTCAATTTTAGCTTGAAAAAATGTTCTCCCTGATACTAGGGAGAACATTTTTAACTGCATGATAATGCAAGCTAAACGGCTTAGTCAGCTTTGCCGACAGAACCGAATAACTCCATTTTTGTCTTTACGGTCGCCTTGATCGCTTCTGCACCCGGCGCAAGGAGTTTTCTCGGGTCGAATCCCTTTCCTTCAAGGTCTTTTCCTGCTTCGATGTACTTTCTTGTAGCGTCTGCGAACGCGAGCTGGCACTCGGTGTTAACATTGATCTTTGCTACGCCGAGGGAGATCGCTTTCTTGATCATGTCTTCCGGAATACCGGTACCGCCGTGGAGAACGAGCGGCATATCGCCTACAGCCTCTTTGACAGCTGCAAGTGTCTCAAAGCTTAAGCCCTTCCAGTTTGCCGGATATTTTCCATGGATATTTCCAATACCTGCTGCTAACATATCAACTCCGAGGTCAGCGATCATCTTGCACTCGTTCGGGTCTGCACACTCGCCCATACCGATAACGCCATCTTCCTCGCCGCCGATCGCTCCAACCTCTGCCTCGAGGGACATTTCCTTTTCACGGCAGATACGGATCAGTTCTTTTGTCTTCTCAACGTTCTCTTCGATCGGGTAGTGAGAACCGTCGAACATGATGGAGGAGAATCCAGCATCGATGCACTTTAGGCATCCCTCGTAGGTACCATGGTCTAAGTGAAGAGCTACCGGAACAGTGATCTTCATCTCTTCCAGCATACCGTTTACCATACCTACTACGGTCTTAAAGCCTGTCATGTATTTTCCTGCGCCCTCTGAAACACCCAGGATAACCGGGGATCTCAGTTCCTCTGCTGTCTGCAGGATCGCTTTTGTCCACTCAAGGTTGTTGATGTTGAAATGTCCTACTGCGTACTTGCCGTCTCTTGCTTTCTCAAGCATTTCTTTCGCTGTTACTAACATATAGGCCTCCATTTGAATCGTTATTTTGACAGAACAGCCTGTCCCGCCGGATCTGCCGTCTGTTTCCATTTATATGCGGAGCAGACGCCATCTATTCCCAACAGGTACTGTTGTCATGATAATTTTATTATAACCGATTTACCCTACTTTGAAAAGGTTTGTTTCACAGTTTCTTCCATTTCCTCCGGCTTGCACTGGCGGTTGTGGAGGATCTTCGCGTCGCGGATCTCCTCGATGGCCTGCGGGATCTTCACACCGGAAATACGTTCCATCTCGTCGATCAGGGCGAACTCATCGGCATCTTCCTTCTTTCCGAGAACTGCCTCCATAACACTTCTGGAGAACTTGTACGGGCTTGCTGTGGACGCGATCACAGTCTTTGTGGTATCGCCGGTCTTCGCCTTATACTGCTCGTAAACGGCTGCTGCAACGCCTGTGTGTGTGTCAATCAGATATCCGGTATCGTCGAATACTTTACGGATCTCCTTCGCATTCTCTTCCATATCCGCATAGCCTGCACAGAAGTCCTTCATGAATTCCTTCATGTCCGCTGTGATCTCGTATTTTCCATTCGTGGAAAGCTGCTCCATCATCGCCTTTGTCTTTGCGGCATCTCTTCCGCAGCTTAAGTAGAGCAGGCGCTCTAAGTTGCTGGAAACGAGGATGTCCATGGACGGGGATGTGGTCAGGATAAACTCACGGTTCTTATCGTATGTGCCTGTCTGGAAGAAGTCGTACAGAACCTTATTGTCGTTGGATGCGCAGATCAGCTTGCCGAACGGTACGCCCATCTGTTTTGCGAAGTATGCTGCCAGGATATTTCCGAAGTTTCCGGTCGGAACTACGACGTTGACCTTCTCGTCTTTTTCGATCTCACCGTTTGCGAGAAGCTTCGCGTATGCGTATACATAGTAAACGACCTGCGGAACAAGGCGGCCGATGTTGATGGAGTTCGCGGAGGAAAGCTGGAATCCCATAGCATCCAGTTCTTTCGCGAATTCTTTGTCGCCGAAGATCTTCTTTACGCCTGTCTGGGCATCATCAAAGTTTCCCTCGATTCCGACTACGGATGTGTTTGCGCCCTTCTGGGTCAGCATCTGAAGCTCCTGAACGCGGCTTACTCCGTTCTTCGGATAGAAGACGATGATCCTTGTTCCCGGAACATCGGCAAATCCGGCCATAGCTGCCTTTCCGGTATCTCCGGATGTAGCGGTCAGGATCACGATCTCGTTCTTTGCATGATTCTTCTTTGCAGCCGTTGTCATAAGGTACGGCAGAATGGAAAGTGCCATATCCTTGAAAGCAATCGTCTTCCCGTGGAACAGCTCCAGAAAATACATACCGTCCGCCTTTGCGAGCGGTGCGATCTCCTCTGTGTCGAATTTCTCATCGTATGCATGGGAAATACAGTATTTCAGTTCTTCTTCCGTGTAATCGGTCAGGAACTGTTTCATAACTGCGTATGCCGTCTCCTGATATGTCATTCCGGCAAGCTCGTCCATCGTCACGTCCAACGTCGGGATGCGCTCCGGAACGTAGAGACCGCCGTCATCTGCAAGTCCTTTTAACACTGCCTGGGATGCTGTCACGCCAGTCTCCCCGCCGCGGGTACTTCCATATAATAATTCCATCGTTTTTCCTTCCTCTCTTTACGCAGATACAGTGGTAAACTTTACGGAAAGTGTAGCATACTTTAATGTCGCTTGCAAGATAAAATCAATGAAAACAGGGATCTCCTCATACACAAATATTCCTCACAAAAGTCTATTTTTTATCTCTGTTTTATACTGGAGTAACTATCAATTTTCTCCTGCCTATGATATACTCGTCTCGTTACCCACTCCAATCTGGTGACAGAAAGGAGGTGTAAATTTGGATTATGTTTTTTCTTTTATAGTTGCTGTCATGGCTGGTGTGGTATGTCACTACATCATCAAATGGTTAGACAGTAAACTGGATCGGTAACTAACCTGTAGATGCTCAACTACATAAAACGAGAAGAAACCCCTCAGAGATGCCGCTCTGAGGGGTTTCATTTTGTGTAAATTTGAACTATGTTCTATTTCTTTCTTAGCCATTATATCATATGCAAATTTCCTTTGCAATATACTCCGATATAACTTTCATCCATTTCTTCTATGCCACAGCCGCTTTCTTCTTTTTCATGATCTGCAGCGCCGCTGAAATTCCGACAAGAACGATACCGACAATGTCTGTCACGGTTCCCGGAATGATCAGGCAGAGACCTCCGACGATGGATAAGAGTCTCTCGATCACATTCAGGTTCGCGAACATATAGCCTTCAAGACCGGCTGCAACGCCGAACAGACCGATCAGGGATGTTACGATGATCGTTACAACACCGAGAACGCCTGTATCGATAAATAACATTGCCGGGTTAAACGCGAAGATATACGGTACGATGAACGCTGCGATCGCAAGACGGGATGCATTTAACGCGGTCTTCATCGGGTTGGATTTCGCGATCGCGGATCCTGCGTAAGCTGCAAGAGCAACCGGCGGTGTGATATCTGCTACGATACCGAAGTAGAATACGAACATGTTGGCAGCGATCTTGTTGATTCCCATACCGTTTACGAGGATCGGTGCACATGTGGTAGCCATAATGATGTAGTTTGCAGTTGTCGGAACACCCATACCAAGAACGATACAGGTTAACATAGTAAGGAATAATGCTACGATCACGCGGTCACCGGCAACGCCGACGATTGCGGAGATCAGGAGCTGTCCAAGACCGGTCATTGTTACGACACCGGCGATGATTCCGGCAACGCCGCAGGCAACAGCTACGGAAAGTGTATTCTTACCGCCTGCCTCCAACGCGTTGATGAATCTTGTCGGGTTCATTCTTGTTTCTTTATTCGGCATGCTGACAAGGATTGCAAGGGCGGTAGCGATGATCGCTGCACGGGACATCGTGTAGCCCATCATAACCATTGCAACAAGGGCAACTAACGGAATAAGAAGATAACCCTGACGGACAAATAACGGTCCGAATTTCGGAAGCTCATCCTTCGGGATACCCTTTAAGCCAAGTCTCTTTGCCTCAAGGTGTACAGTAATGAAGATACCTGTGAAGTAGAGGAGTGCCGGGAAGATCGCTCTCATCGCGATCTCGCCGTACTGAACGCCTACCATCTCAGCCATTAAGAATGCGGCGGCGCCCATGATCGGCGGCATGATCTGTCCACCGGTGGAGGAAGCTGCCTCAACGGCACCTGCGAATTCGCCCTGATAACCGGTCTTCTTCATTAACGGGATCGTTACGGAACCGGTCGTTACTGTATTACCAACGGAGCTTCCGGATACCATACCGCAGAGAGCAGAGGAGATAACCGCTACCTTTGCCGGTCCGCCTGTGGAAGCGCCTGCCAGAGAGTTTGCCAGCTGGATAAAGAATTCAGAAATACCGGTCGCCTCAAGGAAAGCGCCGAACAGGATAAACAGTGCGATATACGTGGAGCAGACACCGATCGGAGTACCGATAACACCACTCGTCGTATAGAACAGGTTGTAAACGATGGACTTTAAGACTACCGCGAAGGCTCTGCCCTGTCCAAGTCCGTTATAAAACGCATAACCCACAAAGAATGTCGCCACACAGAGGATCGGAATACCTACAACGCGGCGGCATGTTTCTGCTAAGATCAGGATACCGATCACACCAACGATAACCTCTGTCTGGCTGATTCGTGTCGCGTGGCCGATAATTGTTTTAAAGTTAAATACGAAATAGAAGTAAGCACCGGCTCCGAGTACCATAAGGATAATATCGTAGATCGGAACGGAATTCTTTTTTGAGCTTCCCTTTTTCATCGGATATACCAGGAATGAAAGGATAATTACAAAACCGACAAACAGGGAACGTCTTACACGCTCATCCCAGTTTGCAAACAGGTTCATATAGAGCATTAAAACTGAAAACGCTGCCAGAAGGAAACGAATGACCTGCTTCGGGGTGCCTTCCCAGATTCGGGTATTCGATTCACGGTCGTACTTTTTCATGATGGCTTCGACGTCTTCGGCGGTACCGGTCTCCACATCAGCCACCGGAGATGTGTTGACTTTCATGTTGTCTTTCTCTGCCATACCAATCCCTCCTTTATATTTCGTTTCCGGCGCTGCCCCTGTATACCCCCTATACAAACAGGCGCCGGATATGTCCGAAACTCTTTTAACGCTTAGAATCCTTTATGTTCACAGGAGAACTCTACTTTGCTGTTTCGTCCGCAGAGATCCCTCAAACTGATTTCTTTTCCGTGAAGTGTGAGTGTGTGGTCGGAGACCGTACCCACAATATATGAGAGATACGGCATTTCCTTGTCAAACCCGGAAACAACCATCTCCCCGTTTTCATCATACGTAAGCGTCTGCCCATCCTCGATCTCTGTCTGCACGCCCGCACCGAAATTATTGTAGATCGTGCGGATCACGTAGATCTTGTGGTCGCGGATCTCGTAAACGTCCGTCAACGGATACTTATTTACCGAGTGGATGAACGTTACAGAAAACTCATCCCCCTCTTTTACCCGGAAGCGGGCATATTCTGCGTTTGTGTCTCCGTTCCTCAGGACCAGATAGTCTCCGCTTCGTAAGGTATAGGCAAGAGTGGCAGCAATAATTGCCGTGATTATTGCTGCCACTGTAAAGAATCTTACTTTCCTGTTTTTCAAGGTAATTACTTGATTGCTCCTACTTCCTTGAAGTACTTCTCAGCACCCGGATGGAACGGAACAGAAATACCGGAAACCGCATATTCGAGATCAAGCTCTTCGCCCTTTGCATGTGTGGAAGCGATCTCATCTTTGTTATCGAAAATAGCCTTTGTGAGGTTATAAACTGTTTCTTCGGAAAGCTTCGGGGATGCGATCAGAGTAGCTTTGATAGCAACTGTCTGAACATCATCGTCAACGCCCTTATAGGAGCCGCCCGGGATTGCGTATGTTGTGTAGAACGGATGTGCATCCGCAAGCTTCTTCGCATGCTCGTCATCGATCTCAAGAAGGTTGATCGCATTTGTTGTAGCGAGCTCTACGATCGCTGTTGTCGGTGCGCCTGCTGTACAGAAGAAAGCATCGATCTTGCCGTCTTTTAACGCATCTGCGGAATCACCGAATCCGAGGTTGTTGACCTGGATATCATCGAAGGAGATGTCATAAGCCTCGAGGATCTGACGTGCGTTGAACTCAACACCAGAGCCTGCGTCACCAACGGATACTCTCTTGCCCTTTAAGTCAGCGACAGATTTGATATCGCCGGAGGATACGATCTGGCAAACCTCAGCGTAGAGGGCTGCAACTGTTGTGAAATCTTTTGCTGCGCCTTCTTCTGCGAAGAGGTCAGTTCCGTTGTAAGCATAATCCATAACGTCGTTCTGTACGATCGCGAGGTCTGCTTCACCGTCGTTTACAAGGTAGATATTTGCTTTGGAAGCACCAGTAGACTGAACGTTAATGTTCACTCCGATGTCTTTGCTGTTTAATACATTCGCGATTACACCACCGAATGCGTAATATGTACCGGTGGTTCCGCCAGTACCCATTGTTAACTTCTGGGCATCACCACTCGGGGCTGCTGCTGCGGCTGCTGTTGTTTCAGCTGCTGCCGCGGTAGTGTCGGCTGCTGCTGCGGCTGTGGTCTCTGCCGGTTTGCTGCCGCCGGAACAAGCGGTCAGTACCATTGCACAGGATAATGCGAGTGCCATTGCTGCGGAAAATCTCTTTCTCATATCTTTCTACCTCCTTTTTCTGTTCCTTTGCACAATGTTTCAGCAAAGGAAGCTTACGAACATATTATACATCTCTATTGTTACTTTTGCAACAAATATTAGTAATTTTTGTAAACGTCTGAAATCTTTCAGCTATTCGTTGCTTTTCTCATAATTGCAGTTGTTCACTTCCGTGATGTAAAGTTTTGACGCACAATTGCTTGAAATTCAAAAATTGTATCAGCTATTTTGTGTCTCTTTTATCAGTATATGCGTCATTTTTTCGCTAAATTCCTTGATCCTGTCTTCGATACCCGGAAGCTTCATGGCAGCACCGGCGTTGTTGGCTGTCTCCATCATGCAGAAATTGCCCGGGAGGTAGAAGGTCTTGTTCATATTGAGGGCTGTTACGAGCTGCCCAGCGAGAAGGTCACTGCCGGAATAGCCGGATACGATAATTCCGAACAGGGCTTTGTCGTAGAACCGTGTGGTCCGGAACAGGGCTGTCAGGCGGTTGATAAACGCCGTCATATTCGCGGACAGGGCATCGTTGTAGTTTGGACAGAGGAGCAGGATCGCGTCAGCCCACTTGACCGCCGGGTAGATATTTTCCACCATGGCTCCGCCGTAGAAGCATTTTCCCTGCTCACCAAAGTGCAGGCACATCTGGTATGGACATCCCGAACAGTCCACGAGAGTGCCGTTTCGCAGGTTGATCTCCTGAATCCTGATCCGTTCATCCAGGCACTCCTTTACTTTCTGCCAAATCGCCAGGGTATTGGAGGTCCTGTGGTTTGAGGCGTGAAGGACCAGAAGGTGCGATTCTTCTTTCGGCTGCCATGTTTCTTCCAGAATTTGATGTGCCAGGATCGCAGCGCTCTTTTTATAAGCGCCGAACCGATCGGTGTTCATATTGGCAGCCTGGATCAGGTAGTTATCGAGGGAGGCGGTTCCTTCCACCAGCGGGCGGCCGACAAAGGCACATCCGGCGCGGTTTGCCGCCACCGCAAGCTCTCTTGCCGTCGCTTTCGTGTAGAATTCGCTCTCCGCGTCGATGATCATCCCAGCAGTCGCCCCCGCGAGGACCTGGTCACCGCCCCGCAGCCAGGCGAGAACTTCGTAGTAACCGCGGTTGATGCCATTTCTCCCAAGTGGAACTGCAAACAGGAGTCTGCGTCCACGATATTTGAAGGGATCCTGCTCCAAAATTTCCATATCTTCCACGATCTCGGTATCGATCCCGTCAAGCGCCGCCCTCAAAACCTCGTCCATACGCGACCGTTCTTTCTCCGGGCCTCGTTTTTGCGGATATAGAACTAACAATCTGTCACTCTCCATGATGTATCACTCTCCCTGATAAATCTGCTTCACTCAATATACATGATCACTGATATTTTTATAACAACGGCTTTCCATCCTCAACACGGCACGTATAAAAATCCCGGCAGTTCTCCCCGACATACGGGAAACCTGCCGGGACAAATCAGATCAGCATTTTTCTATATTCTAGCCTTCGCCGCAGAAACAACCTCTACACGATCTTCGCAAGATTTTCAGCCGCGAACACGATCCTCTCATACAAAGCATCCGGCAGCGCCAGTGCCTCCGTCTCGAGGCCATGTTCTGTATAGCGGTTCTTCACGCCCATGTAAACGCCGCCGAGGAACACGGAACCGCAGTGCCACTGCTTTCTGAGCGTCATCAGGATCGAGATCGCGCCGGATGAGAACGCCGGGGCAACGAACGGTTTGTAGCCGATGGCGCGCATGTGGAGGTTTGCAGTGACGGTGAGATTTGTCAGTTCTTTTGAGAGCTCATCGTTGTAGTTTTCGATGGAATCCGCGATAACGAGATCCTGTCCGTGCGGTCCGAAGGAACGGCCTTCCGTCAAAAACTGCTTAAACCTCGGATCACGTTTTGCATAATATGCAGCTCTCGCATTCATAACACCGAGGCCGAATCCCTGTATCTGCTCCGGGAGAAGCCCCATCCAGTCGTACTCTCCTGCCTCATTCTTGTTGCTCTCAAGGAACGCGGTCTTCGCAAGCGGGTCCACCGGATCGGAGACGGCGCAGAATAAGCCCTTAAAGTTCTTTTCTCTCGCCATCTTCGCGTAATGTCCGATGATCTTTGAGTTGTTCTCGAACTGGTACATGCGGACATCCTTGACACCGGAACCGACCGGCGGGATTCCCTTTGAGGCCACGAATACGAACACATCACAGTCAAAGAGGTGATCCTGGTCCACAACGTCCACCTCCGGCATCGCGTCATAGTCCCACGGATAGGCGATCTGGTTCTCCTCAAACTCCCAGCGGGCAGTCACCTTGTCGGAGATATCACAGATTCCGATGGAGGAGATCACATCTCCGCCGAGAAGATGGAGACCTGTTAAGAGCATGCTGCCCACATCGCCGATCGCCAGAACATGGACACGCTTTTTGCCCTCTTTCGGCTTATATGCCAGGATCTCCTCAAATTTCGGGTGGGACGCGTTTACCGCGCGGAGTGTTCCGGCATCGAGCTGCGCGAGGAGATCCGCCGGGAGTTCCCTGGTCTGTCCGTCGTATGCGGACGCATTTAATCTGTTTGTGTTTAACCAGCTGACATCCTCTTTCTCCATGAAGAGCTCTGCCGGATGGTTTACGAGAAATGATGCGCGGCGGCTGCCAGGTCCGCCGGTAAAGAGCCAGGTGAGCTTTGTTCCTGCTGCCGGTTTCTCTGTTTTCTCATATGGCAGATCACCGTGCGCGGACGCGCAAAACATGTCTCCGATTTTATAATAGGTTACCATAATTTCATTCCCCCTGATTTCCATATTTTACTGCCATGCACCAAAGCCATTCAGGTCTGCCGACCTTACGGCTTTGATACACAGCCCACGATTATCGCAGATCTTCCTTTTAAGCCCTCAGCCTCTCGAAATTCCAGACGGCGTTCAGCATTTTATCCCTTGATCAGAAACTCTTTCATCCTCCACAGCGTCTCCAGATCATTCTCCAGATATACTGACGCCGCCAGGTTCTCATCATACTCCATACAGCTTCCCTTATCCGGGCAGAGCGGCAGGATGACGGCCTCGGAGAGGCGTGAAAGGGTAAGGTTTTTCGCGTACATTTTCCGGTATTCCGCTTCAAGGACCTGGAAAAGATCCCTGGAATTCTCGATACAGCAGGCCGAGAACTCCACAAGCGCCTCCCGGCTGCAGCCGGAAAGTCTCGGCGTCGCGTAGGGCAGAATCATGTTGATGGACGGCTGAAGTCCCGCAACCTTCATCTCCTCACGGCGCACGGTATCGCCACCGATAAACGGATACAGTGTAGACTCCACGAACCACTGGCGCAGGTTCGGCATCGAGTAGATGCTCTCCACCGGCACCTTCAGGCACTGCATCAGGTCGCGGCCGTAGCCGGACAGGACGCCCACGACGACCTTCTTGATGGGGATCCCGTCTTCCCTGAGCTGCGGAACGAGCACCTGGAGCCGGTTCGCCGTGTGGACGAGGTCATCCACCAGGATCACCGGCCGATCGAAGGACTTGATGGTCTCGATCTGGCTTTTTAACGGTGAGTAGTACGGGAACGGCTCGATCGTAAAGCTGTTCAGATCCGGCTCATAGACCTTATCGGTATGCAGCGTCTTCGTCACCGTATTCGGCACAACCTTTCCACGCAGGATCTTACCGAACGGAACGCACATGTTCTTTCCGAGTCTTCTCGGCACCAGCGGCTCTCTCGGAACATCGTTGAGCGCCGTGATCCGGTCCACAAGACGATGATACATGATGCCGGATGACAAGGACAGTACAAGATTTCCCGGATACAGCTTCGTCATAGCGATCTGAAGCTTTTTGTGGTTTTTCTCCACAGCATCCAGAACCGCCGGATTGCTGGCAAACGGCTCCTTGATCGTAGTATCCAGGTTATGCAGGAACATTAACGGCTCATGCATGTCGACCATGTAGATCGTCCGCTTGTCGTTCTCGTCCGCCATATGCGGACGGATAAAGCCCTGTCTCTCCAGCACGTACACGACCTCTTTCGTCGCTGTGCCGCGCTCCGCGACAAACAATGCGAAACTGTAGTTTTTCTCCAACTCTTTCGCCAGCACTTCAACGAGAAGCTGCTGCGGGGCATCGCGGATCACCCCGCTGTCCCCGGTGCCGTCCTCTCTCGCATAGATGCCTGTGATCAGAAGGATCTCCCGGCTGCTCTTTCCGCGGACCAGGTTTGCCAGCTCCATGTCCTTTAAGACGCCGAACAGATCCTCGTTTCCGATCTCCCGGTAGCTCACAAAGCCCGCCGGGCGCTCACCTTCCACGGTATTTCTTAAGATCAGCAGGCGGTCATTCTCCACCTGGATCTTTGTCAGGATCGCCTGGGCGTCCGGATGTCCGTAGAGAACGGTGTTTCCAAGCTCGTCCAGTACCTCACGGTCCCTGCCCGCCGCGTTCTCGAAGGCGATAGCTTTCGCCCGTAAGATCGGCTTGAATTCCGGCTCGCGCAGGTACATGCCCTTGTGGTAAATGTATTCCTGGACTACCGGGTCGATGAGGCTGGAAATATCGCGGTGGTTATCAATATTTTCACGGATCTTCGTGGAGCTGATATCCTCCAGCTCCTGCGGGAGCTCCAGCTGCACGACTTTTCCGGTGATCTGCTCGTAAACCTCCGTCGGATGTGCCTCACCAGGGCGCCGGAAGACGATGTGGTTGAAGGAATGGATGGAATTCTCCTCCGGATCCTTCTTGTAGGAGCTCGCGTTGTGGATCACGTCGGATCCCACAACGATATAGAGTTCTTCCGTCGGGAACATCTCCCTCAGGCGGCGCAGATCCGCCGGGTTCGCGATGTTGACCGGCGTGTTGTCCGGGAACAGATGAACATAAAACTCATCCGCGATGGACATGTTTACGATCTGTCGGCGCACCAGATGCGGCTGGGTCTTCTTCGACCAGGAAAACTCATCAATGGCAAGAAATACGGTAAATCCGAGCTCCTGGATCTTCTTTGCGATCTCCTTGTGGGATAAGGTAAACGGGTCAAAGGTTCCCGGGAAAAATGCGATCTTCTCCCGCGTCCTGGTCTCCACCAGACCGCCGAACAACTGGTAGTGGGCGATAAAACGGTCGATATGGGACAGGGTCGCGGCACGGTAGTAGAGACTCAGCTCGCCGCCCTTATTCTCATTTAACAGGAACAGGAGTTTCTTTGCGCAAAGGGAGAACATTCTGCTCTTGTCCCGCTCCGCAAGGATCTGGGAGCCGAAAATATGCTGTCCGATGACAAGCAGTGCTTCCTGACGGACCTGCTCCCGGTAGTTTGCAAGACAGCTTAAAATCAGGCCGAGAAGCTTCATGCGGCGTTCTTCCGATACTTCCTCGGACTCATGGAAACGGACGGTATACCGCGAATAGCACTCCAAAAGGACTCCTAACGTATCGAGGGCAACGGACACGATCCGTTCATTTCCGTTCGCCAGCAGGATGTGCAGTCGCTCGATCATGTCATCAAGCTGTTCCGGCGGCAGCCATAAGGCGAACTCGCCGAGGTATTCCGGAATGTATTTGGAGAACTCGTACTCTCCCACTTCCAGTCCCTTTAAGAGTTCCACCGCGATCTCGTTTCTCTGGTCTGTTGCCAGCAAATGGGCAAGACGCAGGAGCGCGCGGCCCGCGTCATGGCGGACACCGACCTGCTCGCTGACCTTAATAAGGTTCGAAAAGTGCGCGCAGATGTGGAGCAGGTGATCCCTCTTTCCGTGATCGACCTGATCCGCAAGAAGCTTGATATTTACGGACTTCAAGATCCACGGGGTCGCGGATTTTAAGTTTTCAAGGAAGATATCGCTGACCACATCGTGTCCATAGAGAACTTCCCGTTGGGCAGTGGTGTCCAGGCGCAGGTTCGTATAGATCCGGTACTGTAAAAACAGCAGCGTGATCGTCCTCGGATTGATCCGGTGCGCCGCGTCGCAGACGATCTCGTAGCAGGCGCTTTCCGGCGGCACCGCCTGGGTCAGAACCTTTAAGACGCGGACGGCCGCGATCTGCACCTTCTCATCCGGGTCGTCCATATGGCTGATGGCAAAGCAGATCAAACGTTCCAGACGACTCCCCTTGCTGCAAAGATCCAGAGGCAGGGAGAATATACAGTCTAATAGGTAGAATACCGGATCACCCACAAGGCGGTGGTGTCCGTCAAACCACTTCATGAAGACTTCGAACAGCTCTTCCCGGACCTTCTCCGAACTCCGTTCCATGGCGGATACCATGACAAATTTCAGAGAATTCTGAATTCGGTTCTTCTGCTGCAGTGTCAGGCGATAATCCGGGCATATGAGCTGTCCAAGATACTCCTCCCAGAGCGTCAGTGCCGTCTTAGCGTCCGGATCCGGCATATTTTTCGGCAGCTCTTTCCGGTATCCGGCGTTGAAATCTGCGAACATTTTTCCGATGAGCGCCGCCGCCTGTCTCCGGATATCGCCCTCGCGGTTTAAGAGGAGCTCATACAGGAAGCTGATGGTCTGCTCTTTCTGGCGGTGGTTCAGGTGGATCGAATATTCGTTGAACATATTTAAGTACGCGCGGACATTCTTCCAGTCTTTTTCGCTTCTCGCCGCCTCCAGGATATTTCCGAACTGGCGCTCGGTTCCGAGACGATGCATGACATCGATGTTGTGCTCGATTCCCCAGAACACGTAGGAACGGACGATCTGTTTTCCGGACTGCAGAACGATATCCACCGGTTTTTCTGCCGGGTCCGGATTCCCTGTGAGGTCCACATCCACGCCTTTGTAGCGCATGTAACGCTCAAATTCGTAAAGGCGGGAGTAGACGACGCGGTAGCGGTTCCGTTTTGCCTCATCCACATTGTCAAGCTTTGACAGGATCACATCAAAGGAATCTTTTAACGTGTAGATCTTCGTGATCTCGCGGCCATCCTCGCCGCGCATCTGTTTTACGCGGAAATCGGCGTAAATCAGAACCAGGGACTCCACAGAGATATTGTCCAGCTCCAGGTCCCAGGTGGAGTGGTTCGCGGCGATGTGGCCGATTCCTTCCATGTGGTAGGCGGTGAACCACTGGTTCGTGTAGTAATAGTGAAGGTACGGGACCCGCTCGTTTGGCTTGCAGCCGAATTTTCCGAGATCATGTCCCGCCGCCGCGCCGGATGCCAGCGCCAGATCGATGGGCACGCCTGCCTTATAAAGGTCCTGGGCCACCGCCATCGCAACGTAGTGGACGCCTGCGATGTGTCCCAGTGTCTCGAACGGGGTTGCCTCACGGTTTAAGCGCATCATTTCATATACATACTGGTCGCGGAATTCGCGGATAAAGTGGGCATACTCTCCTGCCCGCTCGAAATTCGCGTACTCTTCTTCGGTTAGAAGCTGAAAATCATCGTAGGGATCGAACGGCATGACTTTCCGTTCTTCGTCAAAGAAATACTGGAGTACGTTTAAGAAATAGAGCGCTGACGGCGCATAGGGAGCCGCGGACGCAGAGAAATCCCCATCAGGGTACAGAATGTGGGTCGAATATTTATAGGTGAAGGAGAGCCAGCCTTCTTCCGGTTCATTTGCGAGTTTTTCCATATCTTCGCGGCAGAATTCCAGGATTTCTGCGCAGGAAAAGCGTCTTGTCACCGGGAATGCTTTCCCGAATATTACTTCCCAGTGGTCTTTATTGAAAAGCTGCTGCATGCTGCGGCGGCTGAGACCGATCTTTTTTAAGAATTCTTTATCCGACAGACGGTTTCCAAGCTCTGTCACAAGGTGGCGGATATGTCTGTTATACATGGAAATACCTCCGTTTCGTGGGGTTTTGAGGACGGATCGTACAGAAATTCCGGTCCTGCTGCCGTAGGGACTCCCGTGCCAAGCCGGGAATATGAGCAGCTTTGAAGAACAGTTTTCTGGATGCCTTCAATTATAAGAACAGTATAAACACTTCTTAAGGTGTTTTCAAGGAATTTTCTTACAGATTGTACGCAGTTAAATACATGTGTTTTGGCGCTGAGATCAGCTGTTTTCAAGGAATTTGATTTCACGTATGGTCTGAGCAGTTTTAAAAAATTTTATCACTTCATACTTGACAGTGAATATCTCCAATGGTATTATATCAGTAACAATTATTATTATTGTTGTTATTTGGTATTTAAAAATCCAGAAAGGAGGTTCACCATGAAAGCATTAAAATTCAGCCGCCAGCGCGAATCTATCCGGGAGTGCCTGAAAAACCGCAAGGATCATCCGACCGCAGATGCCGTCTATGTAACGATCAGCAAAGAATACCCGAAGATCAGCCTGGGAACTGTATACCGCAATTTAAAGCTTCTGGCGGATATGGGCGAGATCCAGCGTTTTTCCAGCGGAGACGGATCGGAGCATTTTGATTACAACACAGATCCGCATTATCACTTTGTGTGCAAGACTTGCGGAGCGATCATCGATATGCCTCTGGAACTGGTTCGTGACACTTCGGATCTTCTCACCGCTCCGTTTCCGGGACGGGTCGATTCCCACACTGTTTTCTTTTACGGCGAATGTGAGGACTGCCGGAAAAAGGAATACTAAAAAAAATAAAAATTCTATTGACATTCAGAGTCAATTAGAATATAATATCAGTAACAGTTACTATTATTGATTTCAAAACACAATATTTTATAAATGAAAAGGAGAAAACGCTATGAAGAAATTTGTCTGTTCCGTATGTGGTTATGTATATGAGGGTGAGGCTGCTCCGGAGAAATGTCCGGTATGTAACGCACCGGCTTCCAAGTTCATTGAGCAGAGCAATGAAATGAGCTGGGCTTCTGAGCACGTAGTTGGTGTTGCTCAGGGCGTAAGCGAAGATATCCTTGAGGACTTAAGAGCAAACTTCAACGGTGAGTGCTCTGAGGTTGGTATGTACCTCGCTATGGCAAGAGTTGCCCACAGAGAAGGTTATCCAGAGATCGGTCTTTACTGGGAGAAGGCAGCTTACGAAGAGGCTGAGCACGCTGCTAAATTTGCAGAGCTCCTCGGTGAAGTTGTTACAGACAGCACAAAGAAGAACCTCGAGATGAGAGTTGAGGCTGAGAACGGTGCTACTGCCGGTAAGACAGACCTCGCTAAGAGAGCAAAGGCCGCTGGTCTTGATGCGATCCATGATACCGTTCACGAGATGGCAAGAGACGAGGCTAGACATGGCAAGGCATTTGCTGGTCTCTTAAAGAGATATTTTGGCTAATTTCTGAATAAAATAGTTAAAATTAAACTGGAGCGGCTTGTTTTTTCAGGCCGCTCCAGTTATAATGAAGACAGAAAGGTACTCGGATATACGTCCGATGCCCTCAGTGAATTAAGTAAAAAGAACTAGCATTTCACTTTGCCGGTGCGGATGCTAGTTCTTTTTGTCATTGTGCATGTCAATATATGATAATGCGGAAAATATAACTAGTAACAACGTCAGGATTTCCATTGTATTCATACGACATCACCCCCTTTACGATCAGAGGGCACCAGACATCAGAAACGCATCCTCGCAAATTTGCTCCATTACAATATGATTTTATCATAGAAATCGAAGTATGTCGATTGAACTATTTGGTCACTTTTACGCCTGTTTTTCTTTAATTTAACGCATATTTTAAACTAGAGTAACTTGATAAAATGTGTTTTATTCGTTATGATATGTACAAGAGAGTAGCTTTTTACCGTGGGAAGTAGGATGCTAGTTCTTTTTGTCTCTATGGTTATCAATGCAATGTAAAAAGCAAGGCAGAGCTAAAATAAGTTCTTCCTTGCTTTTTACGTTCACTCTCTATTTCTCTACTAATTCCTTAACTTCCTCTAACGACATTCCATTCTCTCTCGCGATCTTTGCAATATCTTCGTACTCTAATTTTCCGCGGCACACACCGTATCCTTCGGAAACCTTCTCCCGGACCACACCGTACGGGGTCTCGTGTTCTTTCATGGTTCTTGTCAGGGTGTAGCGGCGACTGATGGACTCGCGAATGCCGAGTGTTGTTGTGTGCTTGAAGAGCAGGGAAACCATCTTCTTTTTGTCATTGCAGCGGCACATGCAGGTTAAAAGGATTCCCGGGCGGCTCTTCTTCATACCGATCGGGATCGTGTAGACATCAAGGGCACCTGCGGCAAAGAGGATCTCCTGAACGAAGCCGAGGGCTTCCGGGGTCATATCGTCGAGATTACAGGAGAGCTCTGTCACTTCACTTCCATTCTCCTCTGTCTCGCCTAAGAGGACGCGCACGCAGTTTGCACGTTCAAAGTCTTTCTTTCCCATACCGTAGCCAATGGCAGCGGTCCGCATAACCGGCATTTCCTTAAATTCTGTCACAAAGTGCTTTAACAATGCCGCTCCGGTCGGGGTGCAGAGCTCACCTCTGATATCTCCGCTGTAAATTGGGAGTCCCTGTAAAATATATGCTGTCGCAGGTGCCGGTACCGGCAGGATCCCGTGGGCGCAGCGGACATTTCCGCTTCCGACATGGATCGGGGATGCGATCACCTTCTGTGGGGCGATCATGTGCATTAAAAGGCAGACTCCAGCGATATCCACGATCGCGTCGGCGGTGCCCACCTCGTGAAAGTGGATCTCCTCGACGGTCTTTCCGTGGACGTGGGACTCGGCCTCGGCGATCAGGCGGTAGACTGCCACGATGTCGTTCTTTACCTCTTCCGGGAGGTTTAAATGCTCGATGATATGGGAAATACCTGCCATGCTGGCGTGATGGTGGTGGGGGTGACCATGATCGTGGGTATGATCATGTCCGCAATTATGATCGTGGTCATGGGTGTGGGGGTGATTGAGATCGTTTTGATTCTCGTGGTTGTGATCAGCCTGTTTATCATATATACATTCGTGAACTGTCTGTTCTGCTGCTGACTCTGCCATTTCGTGGGCATGATGATGGGATTCGTGACTATGGTCATGGTGGGTATCTTCATGATCATGGTGGTGATCGTGAGCATGGCTATGCTGACTATCTTCATGGTTATGCTCCTGATGATGCTCGTGCTCATGCCCCTGCAGATCGACATCCACGCTCTCCTCTTCCTCCCCGTGGATCGTCACCTTCATATGTGTTCCTGTGATTCCGCACTTTACTGACGGTTCCGCCTCAATGGAGAGTCCCGGCAGGCCCATTTCGTTCATGGTCTTTAAAAATTTCTCTTTATCCGGGCAGATCTCGTAGAGAGATGCCATCAGCATATCTCCGGCAGCGCCCATTCCACAGTCAAAATATAATGTTTTCATATTGATTCCACCTCATTAAAAAAGTACAAATTATTTTCTTTCATTCCATTCGAATCGACAGTTTTATTCGACAATTCCGCCATATCATTTACGGATCGGACAGATCCGACAACGTTAACAGAAGTCTTATCCACGCATATGATTCATCATGCTCGCCAGATACCCGGCTCCAAATCCATTGTCGATATTCACAACGCTGACACCGCTGGCGCAGGAATTCAGCATGGAGAGCAGGGCGGACACGCCGCCGAAGGACGCGCCGTATCCGATGCTGGTGGGCACCGCGATCACCGGGCAGTCGGCGAGACCGCCGATGACGCTGGCGAGAGCGCCTTCCATCCCCGCGATGGCGATAATTACACGGGCATCCATAATAGAATCCATGTGGGACAGCAGGCGGTGCAGGCCCGCAACCCCCACATCATAGAGGCGTTCCACCTGGTTTCCAAGTGCCTCTGCCGTAAGTGCCGCTTCCTCCGCAACCGGAATATCACTAGTTCCGCCCGTCGCAACAACGATGGTTCCGACGCCGTCTTTTTCCGGGAATTTTCCGCAGATTGCTACTTTTGCGTCCTTAAAATATGTGTAGCCGCTCCCTTCCGGGTACTTTCCAGCGAGAAGTTTCTCTGTCTCCCGGCTCTTCTCCTCATCCACGCGGGTGATCAGGATCGTCTCCTGTCCGCTTTTTTTCATCGCTTCCACAATTCCGGCGATCTGCTGCGGTGTTTTCCCCGCTCCGTAGATCACCTCCGCCGCTCCCTGACGCAGCTTCCGGTGGGTATCCAGCTTCGCGAATCCCAGGTCATCGTATCCTGCTGCCGTAAACGGCTCTTTCTTCAGTTCCAGGACAGCGTTATCCACAGACAGCTCGCCTGCCGCCACCTTTTTCAACATTTCGCGTATATCTTCCATGTATAATAGAATTTCTCCTTTTTCCAAAAAGTTCTGCTGCTCATGTCCGCACCGGCGCAGCCGTCTTCCGCCATCTGAATTTTCGCGCAGATACAGCCGCTGAAAGCTTCCCTGGCTTCCAGGTGCACGGCACACGGCAACAAAAAGCCATGAAAAGAGCAGCCCGTCATCCTGACCGGCTTCCTGCTCCCTTCATGGCAGCTATGCTGATCTTATCTTATTTTTGCGGCATGGCTCTTCCATGTCTATATCCTGTATTGCATACCGTCTGATTATTTATTCACCGACCGTATTTCTAAGCGTACCGATTCCTTCAATAATACACTCCACAGCATCCCCGGTCTCAAGGAATTTCGGCGGAACGAATCCCATGCCGACTCCTGCCGGCGTTCCTGTTGCGATGATCGTTCCCGCTTTTAAGGTCATGCCTTTTGTGAGTTCACAGATCACTTCCTCGATTCCATGGATAAAGAGCCCTGTATTGGAATTCTGGCGGAGTTCTCCGTTTACCTTTGACTGGATCTTTAACACCGGCGGAAACGCAGTGGAATCCGCAGTCATGATACACGGACCGAGCGGTGTAAACCCGTCCAGACTCTTTCCGAAATACCACTGCTTATGCTCTGTCTGCACCTCTCTGGCGCTGACATCATTCATGATCGTATACCCGAAAATATAGTCCTTTACTTCGCCCGGTTTTACGTCCTTCGCATCTTTCTTGATAATAACGGCAAGCTCTGCCTCGTAATCCAGCTGGTTTGTCAAGTTTTTATGTGCTGGAATGATTCCGTCCGGATCATTTGTGCGATTTACGCGCTTGGAGAAATAAATTGCTTTCTCCGGCTTTGAGAATTCCTCTTTCTTGAATCTCGCAGACTCTTTCGCATGATCCATATAGTTGATTCCCAGGCAGATAATGTCCTGATCCGGCTCCGCGATCGGAGATACGACCTTGATCTCTTCCACCGATGCCGCACCGGTCACATCTCCCGGCATCTTCTTTGAAATATAATCCAGCATTTCCATCTCAGACGGTCCCGCTTCGCGGATCAGATCCTTCATGGACCGATATTCCATTCCCGCAGCAGAAACCGGATAAACCCAGGTTTCATCCTCATTCAATACACCTAAAAAAGATCTTTTGTCTACTTCATATGCCAGTAATTTCATAGCCACTCCTTATGGGATATGTTTCAGTTCAAAAATCCCGTTACCCATTATTATAGTACAAATCAGAAAGTGAGACAAGAATAAATTGACAATTGAAGGGAGCAGATCTGCTGAACAGGTACTGACAATTTACAAATTCCATCTTGTAACCACACGGTCTCCCCTTTATAATAAAAGTTGGTACAGTCAGACGGCATCTGCCTCTGTATTGTACAGAATTTTCAGTTCGGAAAATTCCAACCTGTGTACAACAACAAACAGCAAAACTCACGAAAGGGTGTATCTGATTATGGAAAAGATCACAAGCTTCACTGTCAATCATCTGAAACTGATTCCCGGCGTTTACGTTTCCCGCAGGGATGTCGCCGGAGACAGCCATGTTACGACCTTCGATATCCGTATGACCCGTCCGAACTTTGAGCCAGTTATGAACACTGCAGAGGTCCATACGATCGAACATCTCGGCGCAACCTTCTTAAGAAACCACCGTATTTACAAAGATAAAGTGCTCTACTTCGGACCGATGGGATGCCGCACCGGATTCTACTTGCTTCTCGCTGGCGATTATGAGTCTGCGGACATTATCCCGCTGCTTCAGGAGATGTTCCTCTTTATCCGCGATTACGAGGGCGAAGTTCCGGGTGCTGCTGCCCGTGACTGCGGAAACTACCTCGACATGAACCTCCCGATGGCAAAATATCTTGCCGGAAAGTTCTATGACGAGGTACTTGAGGATATCCGCGAGGAACAGCTTGTTTATCCGGAATAAATAGAGCAGACTGCAAACATGCCGGGTTCTGAGTGAATCCATTATTATATAAAATCCCTGTCACCCAGGTTGGCATATAATAGCGTTTTACAAACAGACTATTATTTGTCCTGGTGACAGGGATTTTTGCGTGTAACTATGAAGGTACTGAATCGTTACGAATTCTATTCTTTTCGTTCAGGTTCTTGCGATAACTTCTTTGCCTCTGCAGCGCCCGCTTTTTCAGTCTTTTCCATTTTCTCTTTTTTTCCTTTACTGTGCTTTGCTTCCTTCTCCCCGTCCGGATCCGCAAAGCTCTCGAGGATCATGATCCCCCGCGGCGGCACCGCCAGCATCATCTGGTTTTTCAACGTCTCACCGGTTCCGTCCGCCGGAATATCTTCCACATCCGGATCCGCGGTGCTGCAGATCACGCGCCATCTCGCGCCTTTCGGCAGATGCGGAAGTCCAAACATATGCGGCTCCCAGTGCATGTTATAGGCTACATAGAAGTTCGCGTCATCACTCCCGTCCGAGCGTTTCGCGTAGGCGCCCCAGTAGAGGATCCCGAACTGGCGGCGGAAATTTTCAAATTCCGGCTTCCAGGCGTTTTCCCCGTGATAGGACACATCCGGTCGTCCACAGGACTTATAATCCATGATCCGCGGTTCCCGGTCCATATGGAACATCTTGTGGGCTTTCCGGAAGGCAATGAGGCGTTTCACAAAGTCTACCTGATCCTTGTGGGGCTCCAAAAGCTTCCAGTTTAACCAGGAAACCGCATTGTCCTGACAGTAGGCATTGTTGTTTCCGTCCTGACTGTTTCCGAACTCGTCGCCCGCCATGAGAAGCGGAACACCCTGACTTAAAAACAGGATCAGATACGCATTCTTTAAGAGCTGTTTCCTCAGCTCCACGATTTTTTTCTTTCTCGTCGGGCCTTCCGCGCCGCAGTTCCAGGAATAGTTGTAGTCGCTTCCGTCCCGGTTCTCCTCGCCGTTTTTTTCGTTGTGCTTCCGGTCATAGGAGACGGTATCCATCAGCGTAAAGCCGTTGGTGTTCGCCATATAATTGATCACGGCATATTCCATCGGATTTCTGCGGTTCCGGAACTCAAAGGCCGACAACATTCCCTCATCGCCCTTTAAGAACCGGCGCATGTCCTCCATGAACTGCATGTTGTACTCCGCGAGGTTCTTCTCCTCCACGGAAACCACGCCGTCCCCCGGCGTAATATAGCCCTGCTTCGGGCGGCGGTTCATGACCTCATTCCAATTTTCCGCAAAGAGCTTCGTCCGCCTTAAGAACGGATCCTCCGCAGCCAGGGAGAGATCCGGGAATCCTGACAGGTGAAAGCCGTCCACATGGTACTCTTCCGCCCAGTACCGGAGTACAGACAATATCTCCCCCGGAAGCTCTTTTCCGGTAAAATAGATCTCCGGGATGCACTCGATCCCGGCCTTATGTAATTCTTTTACCAGTGTCTTAAACTCACACTCCGCCGACATCTCCCCATGGGACGCGTACGCCGACTTTACTGCATAGAGGTAGGACGGGCCATACCCCCAGTAGTTTAAGTATCCTGTTGGTTCCGGCTTCGCGTCGTGGAATCCGCTCCCGGAGGCTGACATCATAATCTCATCAAACTCCGTCACCGGCATCAGCTCCACCGCTGTGATCCCAAGATCCTTTAAATATGGAATCTTCCCAACGACACCGGCATACGTTCCGCGGGCAGATACCCCGGAGGACGCATGTGCCGTAAATCCCCTGACATGGAGTTTGTAGAGGATCGTTTCTGCATAAGGGGTTTCCGGGTTTACATCATCCTCCCAGTCAAACTCCTCCGACAGTATCCTGCCACGCACCGGTTTTCCGGCACGTTTCCGGTCTGCCCATTTCTCCCGGCCTGTGATGACGCGCGCATTAGGATCTGTCACAATTTTTCCATCTATCATGAAATTATATTCAAATGATGCAAAATCTGTCCGATCCAGTGCCAGTTCCCACACATCTCCCATCCGGTATTTCGGATCAAACGGGATCTCCTCGCATGGCTTTTTCTCTCCTGGCCTGTACAAGAGCAGCCGAACCTCCCCGGCACGTCCCTGTACAAGGATGTGGACGCCGTTCTCTTCCTGCGTGACACCAAGTGGATACAGGATTCTGTTTCTGTTTCGATATTCTGCCATTCTAAAATCCCCCGTTTTCCCTGACATATTCTATTTTACTGATTTTAACAACGATTACCTGCTGTCCCGAGTTTCCGATGATCAACATCAGTAAAAATATATTTTTGAACAACTGCCGCTCTGGCCTTTTCCTGCTGCCAGATTCTCGCATAACCAGCACAACAAATACACAATTCCACTGACAGTTATCATATTACCTGTTCTTCTGCGCCTCGATCTGCTCCGCCAGATCGTTTAAGTATACCCAACGATCCATCTTTTCTTCGAGTTGCGCTTCCTTCTCTTCTTTTTCTTTCATAAGCTCATTGAGCTTTGTAAAGTTTGTCGCGGACGCCTCGATCTCCTTTTCCAGGTTCTCCACCGCCTCTTCCAGCTGCGCGATATCGTCCTCGATGGTGTCCCACTCTCTCTGCTCTTTGTAGCTGAATTTCAGCTTCTTTTCTCTCGGCTTCCCGTTTCCGCGGGATGCGCTGTCTGTCTCAGCCGCGTCATTTCCCTTATCCGCAGACTTCTTCGCTGCCGCCGGATTCTCCGCCGCGCTCTCCGCAAGCTTCGCTTCCCGCTCTGCCTTCGCCGCCTGATAGTCCGTAAATCCGCCCTCGTACTGTTGGAGCTTTCCGTCTCCCTCAAAAGCGAAAATCCTGCCGACCACGCGGTCCAGAAAATACCGGTCATGGGATACCGTGATGACGATTCCCTGGAAGCTGTCAAGATAGTCTTCCAGGATCATCAGCGTCTGGATATCAAGGTCATTCGTCGGCTCGTCCAGGATCAGGACATTCGGTGCGCTCATGAGGATTTTCAAAAGATAAAGGCGTCTTCTCTCGCCGCCGGACAGTTTCTCGATCACGGTGTACTGAACAGACGGAGGGAATAAAAACCGCTCCAGCATCTGGGACGCGCTGATGCTGCCGTCCTTTGTCTTCACATACTCCGCAACATTCTTAATATAGTCGATGACCTTGAGGCTCGTGTCCATGTCCTCATTTTCCTGTGAAAAATATCCAAGCTTTACGGTCTGTCCGATCTCGATGGTACCGGAATCCGGTTTGATCCAGCCGGCGATCATCTTCATCAACGTCGATTTTCCACTTCCGTTGGGACCAATATAGCCGATGCGGTCATCCTTTAAGAAAAAGTAGGTGTAATCCTTTACAAGAACCTTGTCCCCGTAGGATTTGCAGAGATCCGAGATCTCGATGGTGGTACGACCGAGACGGCTGGAGATGGACTCCATCTCGACTTTTCCGTCCTCCACCGGTCCCTTTTTATCCCGCAGTGTCTCAAACCGCTGAATTCTGCCTTTCTGCTTTGTAGAGCGGGCACGGGCACCTCTCTGCATCCATGCGAGTTCCGTCCGCAGGATCGACTGGCGCTTGCGCTCAGAGGCCTTTTCCATGTCCACGCGCTCTGCCTTTAATTCCAGAAAGCCCTCATAGTTTGCCTGATAGCTGTAAAGCTTTCCGTTATCCAGCTCCACGATCCGGTTCGTCACGCTGTCAAGGAAATACCGGTCATGGGTGATCATGAGGAGTGCGCCCTTAAATTTCTTTAAATAATCTTCCAGCCAGTCCGTCATCTCACTGTCCAGATGGTTTGTCGGCTCGTCTAAGATCAGAAGCTCCGCCGTCGATAATAGCACGGATGCTAACGCCGCGCGTTTCTTCTGTCCACCGGATAAATGCTCCACCTTCTCGTTGAAATCCGGGATTCCGAGGCGGTTTAACATGGATTTCGCCTGACTTTCGATATCCCAGACGTGTTCATGTCCCTCATTTTCCCTTAAAACGCTCTCCAGCACCGTCTCGCCCGGATGGAATACCGGGTTCTGCGGAAGATAGCGGATATCAAGATTTCTTCCGCGGACGATCCGTCCGGAGTCCGGCTCCTCAAGTCCCGCTACCAGTTTCAATAAAGTGGATTTTCCCGTTCCGTTGATTCCGATAAGGCCGATCTTGTCACCCTCGTTGATGGAAAAATCGGTATCGTCAAAGAGCAGCCGCTCCGTATATGATTTCGTCAGATGTTCTGCCGTCACTAAATTCATATTATGTCAACCTACTATCTCTTTCTAAAATTAATATCTGCACCAGGTATGTTCCAGGCACATTGATTTTCTAAATCTGAAAATACGTATTTTTGTGCAGATAACTGCACAAGGCTTTTACCCATATATACAATTTTGCCTTAAGCCGATCACTGCACAAAATCTATTCTACCGGATATCTAATTCCACCGGACAATGATCGCTGCCTAATACTTCCGTATGGATCTTCGCGTCCACAAGCCTGTCCTTCAGACTCTCTGAAACGCAGAAGTAGTCGATCCTCCACCCTGCGTTCTTCGCCCTCGCTGAGAACCGGTAAGACCACCAGGAATAGATTCCCTCCTGATCCGGATAAAAATACCGGAACGTATCCACGAATCCCGCCTCTAAAAGCTCCGTAAATTTTGCTCTTTCCTCATCAGAGAAGCCTGCATTCTTCCGGTTCGTCTTCGGATTCTTTAAGTCGATCTCCTGATGTGCCACGTTAAGATCACCGCAGAAAATTACCGGTTTCTTCGTCTCCAGCGCTTTTAAGTACGCCCGGAACGCGTCCTCCCACTGCATCCGGTAATCGAGACGCTTTAAGCCGTCCTGGGAATTCGGGGTATAGCAGGTAACCACATAATATTCCGGAAATTCTGCCGTGATCACCCGGCCCTCATGATCATGTTCCTCGATCCCAAGACCGTAGGTCACTGAGACAGGTTCTTCCTTCGTAAACATCGCCGTACCGGAATATCCCTTTTTTTCCGCGTAATTCCAGTACTGGTGATATCCCGGAAGTTCCAGCTCCACCTGCCCTTCCTGCAGCTTGCTCTCCTGAATACAGAAAATATCTGCATCCGACTCCTTCAAATATTCTAAAAATCCCTTCCCCAGGCAGGCACGAAGCCCGTTTACATTCCAGGAAATCATTTTTTTCATAGACAACTTCTCCGTTTCTATCGCACTTTTTCGGCCACCGGACTGCTCCGGATTTTCTTCGATAAATGCCGGAACATTCAGAAAATGTGTGGCCCGCATATAGGTTCAGTATAACATTATTCCTAATGTTTTACCATCGAAAAAATAATCCCACATAATATAAAAAGAATGTGCCTTGGCACATTCTCGCGCCTCGCGCGGTCGCTTGCGACAAAATTTCCCGGAATTTCCTGTTACATAAAAGAACAGGTCCCCACACAGCATACCGCCATATGAGGACCTGTCTATTTTCAGCCTACCACACTCTTATCGATCACTTTCCAGTAAAGCGCCTTTTTCTCGATCAGCTCCGAGATCAGGTAAAGCGCCAGACCGATCACACTCAAAAGAATGACCGCATTCAGGATCATCTTGATATCGTATGTCTCACTGCCCAGCGTAAGCAGATATCCAAGACCTGCTTTCGCTCCGATCATCTCACCGATGACCGCGCCTGTCATCGCCTGCGTTAAGGCAAGCTTAATTCCAGATAACATCATCTCGATCGAATACGGAACTTCGATCTTACAGAAGGTCTGCCATTTGCTGGCCTTTAACACCTTCATCAAGTTGTATACATTATCCTCTATGGAGCGGATCGCCGATACCTCATTGATCATGATCGGGAACGATACGACCAGAATAACTAACGCCGCCTTGGATTCGATTCCGAGTCCCATCCAGAGGATGAAAAGCGGTGCCAGAGAGATCTTCGGAGCTGTCTGGATAATGATGACGAACGGCATGATCAGACGCTCAATAAAGCGGATCTTCGCCATAATATAGCCGAGGACCAGTCCGATCACGATACCGATCACCGTTCCCACCAGGATCTCTTCCATTGTAACGCGGATATGTTTCATCACATCACCGCTCACAAACAGCTTTACCATCGAGTTCGCCAGCTCTGCCGGACCGGGAAGCAGGTAGTTCGGTACATGAAAGATCCGGATATACAGTTCCCACACGATCAGAAACAGCGGCAGAAACAGTGCCGGAAGAATGGTTTTTCTATATTTTCTGTAAAACATCTCTCACCTCATAGCTCTTCCCGTCCGAAGCGGGGAAAATTCTTTATTTTGCCGGTGTGTAAAGGAGTTCAGATGCATCGAAGGTCTCGTCGATATTGCCAATCTCCTTGGACTCATCAATCAGTGCCTGCCACTTCTCCGGGTTGGACGCGCCGATTCCGTTTTCCTTCGTGTAATCGCTCTGCCATAAGGTCTTTACGAATACATCGTTTAAGATCTGGACAACAACATCTCTCTTCTCAGCGAAGGTCGGTGCATATTTCTCGATGGACATATCAACAGCTTCCTCAACGTGACCGTCGATGATGTACTCGATCGCTTTGTTTAACGCGCGGCAGAATCCGTCAACAGTCTCCGGATCCTCTGCTACTAACTTGTCGCCTGCAACTAATACGTTGCCGAAGGACGGAAGGAACTGGTCACATGTGATCTCGCTTGCTGCGTAACCGGAGTTGTTTAACTCGATGGTTCTGAGTTTGGAGAACACGATTGCGTCAACCTGACCCTCTGTGAGTGCTGTCAGAATTGCGCCTGTACCAACGATCTCAACCTGTACATCGTCGATTGTAAGGCCTGCAGACTCCATAGCTGCCTGAAGCTGGAAGTAGTTTGCGCTTCCAAGGCTTGTAACTGCTACTTTTTTGCCCTTTAAGTCAGCCGGTGTGCTGATTCCGGAATCGCTTCCGAAGATGATCGCGCCGAGACCTTCCTGATAGGTTGTATGAACAACTTTAACCGGGATACCCTGTGCCTTTGCCGCTACAACTGCATCTGCGTTCGGGAAACCGAACTCAACATTGCCTGCTGCAACGTTCTTTACGATATCGGCGGCTGCTGCATAATAAAATTCAACATTCAGTCCCTCTTCCGCAAAATATCCGTTCTCCTGCGCAAGGTATAACGGTGCGTAATACGGAACTGCGGAACCATCGATCTGAATGGAAACCGTCTTTAAATCGCCTGTGTCCTTTGCTTCTGCCGCCGTTGTCTCCTCAGCCTTTGTCTCCTCTGCGGCTGTCGTTGCCTCTGCGGTCGTTGCTGCTGCTTCGCTTGCTTTGCTTGCGCTCTCAGAGCTGCATCCTGCGAGCATGGACACTGCCATTGCCGCTGTCAGTACGGTTGCAAGAATTTTTTTCTTCATGGTACTCTCCTTCTCCTTTTTATAAATACATTGGTTCTTTGTCTTACCGGAACTGCATTTCCGGCATCTATAATTTCCCTCGCCATTTTTGGCCGGGTCATTATCTATATTTTATTTGATCGCGGTCAGCGGGCGGGCCCGCAGACCTTACAATCCGTTACTTTCTGTGCAGATATTCCTTATAAAGCTTTTCTCCCGCGGCAAGAGCCGTTCTGCACATCTCTTTCTGGGCCGGTTCAAAATCCACCAGCCACTGGTCCGTGATCCGGTTGCAGTGTACTGCACAGATGCTTCCGGAAAGAACATTGTTTAACGATGCCAGCGTAAAGATCGTCTCCGCCTCCATCTCCATGTTCAGAATGTTCCATTTTTCATACTGTTCCAGAACAGCATTTTCATCATATCCTGTCTCAAACGGCATCTGACGTCCCTGTCCGTGATAGAAGGAACCGACCGACATACAGATTCCCATGGAATATTCGTTCTTTCTCTCCTCACACGCGCGCTTTAAGCAATCCAGCACTTCAAATGAGGCTAATGCCGGATACTCAGACGGAGCGTAGAAGCAGGAAGCACCGCCTTTCCGGACAGCACCCGTGTTCAAGACCATCGCCCCGCACGGTACATCTTCTTTCAGCACACCGGTCCCGCCGATGCGGATCAGAGCTTTCGCGCCGAGAGCGATCAGCTGGAGCACAGCGATCTCCGTTGACGGACCACCGATTCCAGTCGAGCACACTGTAACTTTGATTCCGTTGTAATATCCGGTTCCAACCACATATTCCCGGTAGTTGCTGACGATCTTATAATCCTCTAAAAGATCCTCGAACATGGCAACGCGCCCCGGATCACCCGGAAGCAGTACGATCTCTCCGATCTCCTCAGCCGTACACTGGATATGCGGCATTTTTCCATTCATCGTCGGTGATGAAGCCGATGTAAAATTCACACTCATTTCCTCCCAAAATTTTTCTCTTATTCAGCACACCGCATTTTGTCAGAAGCGGCGGGCTGAGCACTAATTTTTCGATTCGTGCCAGTACAGGAACTTATCCTCCAGCACACTGATCACCTGATACGTCGCGATTCCCAGAACGATCGTAACGATGATGCCCGCGAGCAGCATCGGGGTGTCATAGGTCGATGACGCGTAAGTCAGGATATATCCGAGACCCTGTTTTCCGGACATCCATTCGGCAACGATCGCACCGATGACTGCCTGAACGATACCGACCTTCAGACTTGCAAACAGCGCCGGTAATGAATACTGCATTTCAACCTGTGAAAACACCTGCCATTTTGACGCTTTTAAGATCTTCATCAGATTTCTGACATCCGGCGGGATCGATTCCAGACCCAGCATCATTCCCGACAATACCGGGAACAGGACCATAGATATGATCAAAACAACCTTTGATACGAGTCCGATTCCGAACCATACGACGAATAACGGGACAAGTGCGATCTTCGGTGCCGTCTGAAGGAAGATCAGGTACGGCATCAGCATCGTTTTTAAGGCATCGATCTTGATAAACACATATCCCAGAACAATTCCTAAAAAGGCGCCGATCACAAATCCGAGAATGACCTCATAAGTCGTCGTCCAGAGATGTGCGTATACAGTTCCTTTTACAAACATTTTGACAAGGCTGCTCCAGACCTTCGGCGGAGACGGCAGGATGTACGCCGGGACATGCTTTACCGCAACGTAGATCCACCAGAGCGCGATAAACACGCCGACGGAAAGCGCGTATTCCCCGATGGTTCTCAGGAGTCCCTGAAGTTTTCCGTTCTTTTTCATCCGATGATCCCCCTCAGATACTTATTGTATTCCGTGAACTTCGGATCATTTCTCGTTGCCTCTCCCCTTGGACGCGGCAGATCGATCTCCACCATCTCCTTGACTCTTCCCGGTCTCGCAGACATGACGAGAACGCGGTCCGACAGGAAGGTGGCTTCCTCGATGCTGTGGGTAACGAAAATAACCGTCTTTTTCGTCTTCTGCCAGATCTTTAAAAGCTCCTCATTTAAGTGGTCACGGGTCAGGGCATCCAAAGCTCCGAAGGGCTCATCCATCAGAAGTAACGGAGCGTCGTAGGAAAGCGCCCGGACGATGGACACACGCTGTTTCATACCGCCGGAAAGCTCTCTCGGAAGCGCAGTCTTAAACTCCGAAAGCCCTGCAAGTTCCAGGAGCTCGTCAAGTTTCTCTTCATTCTCTTTCGTCTGCTTTTTCTGGATCACTAACGGAAATTCTGCATTCTGTCTCACATTTTTCCACGGGAGAAGAACGGAATCCTGAAATACGAATCCCATCTGCTGGTCTGCCCCGTCGCGATACTCGATCGTACCGGAGGTCGGTTTATCAAGGTTTCCAATGATCCGCAAAAGTGTCGATTTTCCACAGCCGGACGGGCCGATGATGGAAATAAACTCCCCCGGACGGATCTGGAGGTTGATATCCTTCAGTGCGATTGTATCCTCTTTTAGCAGGTTACTGTACACCTTATTTAAGCCCTTTAACTCTACACTATACTCGCTCATAACAAATCTCCTTTTTTCTATCGGATTGCCTCGGAAATTTCTTTCGCACATTTCTTAAGCTGACAGATCCTCTGGAACATTTTTTCCGTATCCCCATCCTTCATGGACGTAAACGCGATCGCAGCCGCCAGCTCTCCGTTTCTGTCAAATACCGGGCACGCTGCGCCGATGATCCCCATCTGTAATTCCTCGTCAATGACCGCATACCCCTGATTATGAATACGGTCCAGCTCTTCATTCAGCTCCTTCAGATCCGTTTTCGTATTCGGCGTCGTTTTCGTGCGTTTCTCACGATCAAGAATATCCAATGCCTCGCTCCGGTTCATGTAAGCCATAAAAACACGGCCAGCCGACGTGGAATAGAACGGGATCTCATGTCCGATCTTAACCATATACATATTGGAATCGCCGCGTTCGCTGCATGCCACATTCATCACTGCTCCATGCTCCATGATGCAGAGGACCACATTCCGGTCGATCTTTTCCGCCAGTCTCCGCATAGGCATCTGTGCCGCCTGCGTCAGCGCACTTCCCTTTACGACCCCGGTAGCGATTGCGCAGATCTTATATCCAAGACGATATTTTTTCGTATGTTCGTCCTGAACGACAAAATGATTTCCCTTTAAGCTTGAAAGGATCCTGTGAGTGGAGCTTGCCGGGATCCCAAGCTGCTCCGCTAGATCCGTCACCGACATTCCATTCATATTTTGGCTCAGTATTTCCAGGGCATTCAATGCCCGGTCGATCAATTGCATAGTCTCCTCCAATTTCTGTAATGTGCGCAGCCACAGGATCCGTGGCTGTCTTATGTCAATGAGTTATCGTTTCTATGCTATTCCGTGTATCGGAATACTGTTCCGTTTATCGAAATATTGCAATTTCATTTTAGCATTATCCAATCTTCAATGCAAAGCTTTTGCTTCATTGCGCCGGAGTTTTGGCATATGCTACAATTCCCCTTTATTTTTTCGTATAATTTCACGGAAACATGTTCCAGCCAGCGGAAAATCAGGTTTTTGTCATTCCGCGGCATGGAAAAAGGAGGCAATACTCTGCCCCCTTGCATTCTCACGTTTTTATCTTATGATTCTTTGATTCCGGATTGCAATATGCTTTTCGCTCCGCTATCCTATTATTTTAAAAAACGCGCTTCCCAAGCATACTCCTGCATCTTCTCGATCTCCTCATCGGTGAAACCAAGTTCCTCCTTCAGCACTTCCTTCTCTTTCTGAAGTGTAGTTCTGGAACAGGTGCGGTTGTCGGAGTTTACGGTTACATGGACACCTGCCTCAAGAAGCTTGTGGATCGGATGCATGTTGATCGCCGGAACTACTTTTGTGTGGTAATTGCTGGTAACGCAGACCTCGAGGGTCACATTCTCGTCGATGAGTCTCTTTATCAGCTCCGGATCATTGATGGCCGCAACGCCATGTCCGATTCTCTTTGTTCCGAAGGATAATGCCGTCTTCATGCTGTCCGGACCAGCCGCCTCCCCGGCATGGAGCGTCATCGGAACGCCGTACTCACGGACTTTCGCAAATACCGGGGCGAAATTCTCAGTCGGGAACAGGCCTTCCGCGCCTGCGATGTCCACCGCGCAGACCACATCCCCAAGATATTTCTTCGCAGTTTCTACCGTCTGCATGTTCAGCTCCTCATTATCCGCTCCACGCATACAGCAGAGGATCAGACCCACGCGGATCTGTGGATACATCTTCATGCCGCGTTCTGCTCCGCGGATGGCTGCCTCGACAACCTCATCCTGAGTCAGTCCGTCTTTGATGGAAAACTGCGGCGCAAATCGAAGCTCCGCATACTCCACGCCCTCCTTCGCAAGATCCTCCACCAGTTCAAAGGTCACACGCTCGATGGCATCCGCCTTCTGTAAGACGAGTAACGGAAGATCGAAGCGCTCTAAGTATTCTTCCAGAGTCTTACAGTCCTCCGGTACTTCCATCATATATTTTACTTCCTCCGCACTCTTTGCCGGAAGCTCCACGCCCTGCTCTTTTGCAAGCTCCCAGACGGTCTCCGGGCGGAGCGATCCGTCCAGATGTAAGTGAAGTTCTACGATATGGCTCATATCTGACAATATTCTCCCTTCTAAACTATTCAGTGTCTTCTATATTGTGTCTTCTATGTTGTGTTTTCGTACAGTCAGCACAATCGCTGCACAGATCTTCTAATTTACTACAAAGCAGCCCCTATGTCAGGAGCTGCTTGCATCAATTCTTTCCGACCGCACTCTGCTGCCGTTTTTTATCTCAGTCGAGAAGCCTCCCACCTCTTTAGGTGGTGAGTAATAGCAAATTTATTTCCCGGCCGCCGCCTTCATCTGTTTTTTCTTCTTATTGTGCTCCACCATCGCGCAGTAAACCGTATACGCGATAATAATGATCAGATACGGCATCATCTGGATAAACTGCAGCGGGATCGAAGAGTTCTGGAGATAGTTCGCAAGACTCTGGCAGAATCCGAATAACAGAGATGCCAGCATGCCGATCACGGCATTTCCCGCCGCGATGGCCTGAGTTGCCAGAGCGATGTAACCACGCCCCGCTGTCATACCGGAGGAGAAGAGTCCCACATATCCCATGGACAGGAACGCGCCAGCCATACCGGTCATCATTCCGCTTAAGCAGAGGGCGATGTACTTGATCCTCTTTACCGGAATTCCGACGGATTCCGCCGCATCCGGGGACTCACCGACGGCACGGATATGCATGCCGAGTCTTGTATACTTAAACATGTACCACACAACTGCCACCAGGATCAGCGCCGCGTAGGTCAGCACATGATGGCCGGAAAGCACCGTGCCGATCACCGGGATATCCTTGACGACCGGGATCGTCACACTCGGGAGCTTTAAGGACGACAGGGATGTGGACGCACCCTTTTCGCCTGTGATCAGGTACAGGACAAAGATCGTTCCGCCGGAGGCGAAGGTGTTTAACGCGATACCCGAGATGACCGCGTTGGAGTTTAATTTCAGGATAAAGTAGGCGAGGATGTTGCTGACGATAAAGCCTGCAAGCACCGCGCCCAAAAATCCGATCCAGGCGCTCTGGGAGAACGCACTGACAACAACGCCCACAAAGGCGGAGATCAGCATCGTTCCCTCAAGGGCGATGTTGCTGGTTCCGGATCTCGAGGAGATCATAGCCCCCAGTGTCGTTAAAAGCACCGGTGTCGCGCTTCGAAACATTGCGAAATAGAACTCCGGGAGACTCAATGTTTTTAAAATTTCCTGTAAGATTCCCATCTGTTACGCCTCCCCTTTCAGTGCTTTTTTCGCTTCCTCGCGCTGTTTCCAGCCTGCCATGAACCGCTCGGCCGTCACAAACAGGATCAGAACCGCCTGGATGATGGATACCAGCTCGTTCTGGACATCGGAACGTCTGGACATCAGGTCCGCGCCGACACGGATGTATGCCAGGAAAAATGCCGCGAACGGTACCATCTTCGGATTATTGCCGGACAGGATCGCGATAATAACACCGTCCCAAGCGTAGGACGGAGAATCCTGCCAGTTAAAACGCTGGTACATTCCCATCTGCTCGACTGCACCGCCAAGCCCCGCAACGGCACCCGCAATGACCTGGGTCATGATGATGACACGGCTGGTACGGATTCCGGAATACTTCGCGAACTCCGGGTTGCTTCCTGAAATGCGCACCTCATAACCAAACTTCGTCTTGTATACAAGAATATATAACAGGATCACCGCTGCAATGGCGATGAGATATCCCACATGGAAGTTCGTTCCGGAGATCAGCTTTCCGAGAGATGCTGTTGCCTGATATTTCTTCGATGCAAAGGTTCCCGCCTCACGGTCAGCAAGGAACTTTGTCACGTTGTAGATCCCAAGGTAAAAGAACACATAGTTGAACATTAAGGAAGTTACCAGCTCATTCGTGTGGAAATACACCTTTAAGAGCGCCGGGATACTTCCGATCAGCCCACCCACAGCCGCAGCCGCGATCATGATCACGATCGGGTGTACTGCGAACGGCAGGGATGTCTTGATGGCGAGAGCCGCTGTCACAACAGCGCCCGTGTAGAGACATGCGTCCGCGATCATGGAGAAGTTGCCGGACTTGAATACAAGTCCCAGGGCAAGTCCCGTAAAGATCAACGGCACGCTGCTGGCAAACACTTCAAAAAAGTGACGTTTGGACTGCAGCGGTCCTAAAAACAGGTTATAGATCGCGGTCACCGGCTCCTCACTGACTGCGAAGATCACCGCTACCGACAAGGCGATGGCAATGGCAAACGCGCAGAGAAGTCTTACGATCGTAAATTTTTTATTCACAGTAAGCACCTCCGATCTGCTCCTTGGAATCTTCTTTTACCCCCAGCATATAAAGACCAAGCTCGTTCTCTGACGTATTCTTCACATCGGAGATATGTCCGACGATGCGGCCCTCATGCATGACAAGGATCGTATCACTTAAGGAAAGGATCTCGCTTAAGTCCGCGGATACAAGCAGGATCGCTTTCTTTCTGCTTCTCATGTCCACGATCTTCTTACGGATAAACTCGATGGCTCCGACGTCGATACCTCTGGTCGGCTGGTTCATGATCAGAAGATCCGGCTCATAGTCAAATTCACGACCGACAACTACCTTCTGGACGTTACCGCCGGAAAGCTCCGCGATGGACTGCTTGGAGTTATCGAATTTTACAAGGAACTCTTTTAAGATCCGGTTCGTAAACTCGCTGATCTTTTTACTGTCCAGGAGTCCGTGGGTCTTTAATTTATCGGTATAGTAGACCTTGGAGATCGCGTTGTCCTCCAGGGAAAGCTTCGGTGCCGTACCGAATTTCATACGGTCCTCGGAAACGTGGGAGATTCCCGTCTCCTGACGCGCAAGCACCGGGGCATTGGAGATATCCTTTCCGTTCATGGTGATGGTTCCCTGCTGCTGCTTTAAGGTTCCGACGATGGCCTCGACGAGCTCCGACTGGCCGTTTCCGTCAATTCCGGCGATACCTAAGATCTGTCCTTCTTTGATCGTGAAGGAAACATGGTCCAGTCTCGTCTTTCCAAACTGGTCTACGTAGACAAGGTCTTTGACGGAGAATACGTTCTTTCCGAACTCCATCTCCTCTTTCTCAATATTCAGGCTGACATCGCGGCCGACCATCAGGCGGGAGATCTCCTGTTCATCAAGATCGGAGATCTCGTATGTTCCCATGGTCTTTCCGTCCCGGAGGATCGTCATACGGTTGCAGAGTGCCTTGACTTCGTTTAATTTGTGGGAGATAAAGATGATCGTGTGGCCGTTTTCTCTTAAAAGTTTTAACTGTTCAAATAATTCTTCTGTTTCCTGTGGTGTCAGCACGGCTGTCGGCTCGTCCAGGATCAGAATATGGGCACCCCGGTAGAGTGCCTTTAAGATCTCAAGCTTCTGACGCATGGCAAGAGAAATGTCCTCGACCTTTTCCTTTGCCTCTACTTTCAGATTATATTTGTCGGAAAGCTCCGTAGTGATCCGCACCGCCTCTTTCCGGTCTACTTTAAATGCAGTTCCTGTCTCTGCGCCGAGAATCAGGTTCTCCGCCACAGTCATGGACGGGACCTGCATGAAATGCTGGTGTACCATGCCGAGTCCGGCCGCGATCGCGTCGCTGGATGATGAGAAATGTACCTCTTTTCCATCCACGAAGATCTGGCCCTCCGTCGGTGCCAGCATACCAAACAGCATCTTCATTAAGGTAGATTTTCCCGCGCCGTTTTCGCCGACGAGGGCATGGATCTCACCCTTTTTGATCTGCAGATTGACATTATGGTTTGCCACAACGCCGCCCGGATAGACTTTTGTGATGTTCCGGGCCTCTAAAATGATCTCCTGCTCCATTGTTTCCTCCAAGTAAGGCATCTTTGTCTGCCTGTGAAAGTGGTTCCTGTTCGTAACTGCCTGATTCGCAAATATAATGTAAATGCGGGCATTGGGCTGCGCCCGCGTAAATGTAAAAATCTCCTGCGATTCGCGGGTAGATACGGGGCGATGGACGGCCCGTTCCCCAGAGTTTCCGGGGAACAGACGATTCCAACGTACCCTATATCTCTCCGCGTGAATACAGGAGACATATACTCGCTGCTCCGACATGCTTCTTCTTGTTTTCATTGACATGAAAACAAGAAGCTATGGGCGTTGCCCATATACCAGCTCGATCGTAAAAAGGCTTATGCAAGCAAGCTTGCAACACCTTTCTACGCCCGATCTGGTGCATGTCTCAACTGGAGATGGGTTTTACTGAGCTCCGTTGATGATTCCCTTCAGAGTTGCCTCATCCATACCATAAGCGGAATCAACGGTAACCTCGCCTGCGAGCAGCTTCTCTTTTGCATCCTCGACAGCCTTCTTCGCATCATCGGAAACAACAGACTGGTAAATATCGTTGTCAGCAAGACCTACAACGCCGTCCTCGATTCCAAGGATCTGGTACTCACCGTACGGAAGTGTTCCGTCAACTGCCTTCTCAACTGCATTGTAGATGCTGTCGCCAACGCCCTTGATCGCGGAAGAGATGATGAAGTTTGCCTCGTCCTTGCCCTCGTAAGCAAGTGCCTGGTCGGAGTCAACACCGATGCAGTACTTCTTGCTTTCTGCAGCTGCCTCGATAACGCCTACGGATGCCGGACCTGCTGCTACGAATACAACGTCAGCGCCGTTGGAGTACTGAGTGATCGCAAGCTCTTTTGCTGTTGCGGAGTCAACATAGGAACCAACGTAGGAAACAAGTACCTTCACATCCGGATCTACGAACTGAGCGCCCTCGATGAAGCCGACTGCAGAGTCGTTGATAACGGCTGCTGTATCCTTTGCGCCTACGAAACCGATCACGTTGTCCTCGTTTGCATATTCCATATCGGACTTTGTCGCACTTGCTGCAAGAACGCCTGCAAGGAATGCGCCCTCGTTCTGCTTGTAGCTCATGGAGTATACGTTGCTTAAATCACCGATCGTGTAGTCAACATCTGTATCGAAGATGATGAACTTCTTCTCCGGGAACTCCTGAGCAACCTTCTCTGTGATCTCCTTCATGTCCCAGAGACCTGTGATGATAAGGTCTGCATCGGACTCACAAGCGTCTAACATGGAACCTTCAAACTTTGTCTTGTCGCTGCCCATCTCGACCATGTTTACTTCAACCTTATCGCCAAGCTCAGCCTCAAGCTTTTCCATACCGGCCTGTGCAGAGTCGTTGAATGCCTTATCGCCGAAGGAGCCGGTAACAAGAAGTGTTACTTTTAACTTCTCGCCGTTTGTCTCAGCCTTTGCTGCCTCTGCAGTTGTCTCAGCAGCTGCTGCGGTTGTCTCGCCTGCTGCTGCGGTTGTCTCGGTCTTGCTCTCGCTTGCGCATCCAAACAGCATGGAAGCTGCCATCGCCATTGCAAGTGTGCTACATAAGAATTTCTTTTTCATAATTAGTTGTTCTCCTTTTCGTAAAAAGTTGATTTATTCAAACTATCCAGAGTTTCCAGATAATTTTTCTTGTTCATCACCGGCTTGAACGCCTCTTTGATCTTCCACGCGGACGCACCGCCATCGGATAAGAGATCTGCCACGGTATCTGCGAAATAATGCGCCGGGACACAGTATGCCTGCTCCGGATCCGCCGTCTTAAAATCTTTTCCGTGGATACTGCCCTCAAATCCGGCAACACCGATCTCAACGATCGGCCACATAAGGGATAAGTCTCCCATATCTCCGGAAGCGAAGCCGTGGGTTCCCTGGGCGATCATGCTCTCGTCGATATAATCTAAAATGTGTTTCTTCACAAGCTCTGTCAGGTTCTCGTCCTGATGGAGCGGGAAATATCCCGGTGTATCCTGGATCTCAAGATCGCAGTTGATGGCAAGAGCGCCGGCGCGGATCGCGCGGGTCACTTTCGCGTTTGTCTCAAAGATCGCCGGAACTGTCTTCGCCCGGACATACATCTCAAGCTGTGTTCTTCCCGGAACCGTATTGACGGACTGACCGCCTTCCGGCACATAGAAATGGACGCGGATCGCGTCATCTGCTCGGAAGGTCTCTCTCAGGAAATTGATTCCCGTCATGGCAAGGTTTACCGCGTTGAGCGCATTCACACCGCCTTCCGGGTTCGCTCCTGCGTGGGATGCCTTTCCTGTAAAGATTGCCCGCTTCATGATAAAGCCGTTTAAGCTGGAACCAATCTCCGCATGATACTTTGTCATATCAATCCCCATAGCGTGGCAGGATAACATGATGTCCACATCGTCAAAAATACCTGTTGCGATCATCTCCTGCTTGCCTGACGGGTGGGAGATCTTTCCTTCCTTAATAAGTCCCTTCCGGTAATCCATATCGCAGAACTCCTCCGCCGGCGTCACGAGAAGTGTGACCTTTCCGCAGAGATCCTTTAACATACCGGATTCCCTGATGGCTAAAAATAAGCTCATCATAACGCCAAGCTGACCGTAATGGCCGCAGGTATGGGCTGCACAGCTATCCTCACTGGCGTACGGATGTCCGAAAGTCGGAACCGCGTCGAATTCCGTGATCAGGCCAATATTCGGCCCCGGCTTTCCGGAATCTAAGACTGCCCGGATTCCCGTGTACGCGACATCCTCATGCGGAATCCCCGCCTTGTCGAGTGCCTCGATCGCCTTTTTTCTTGTTCTGAATTCCTTAAATCCAAGCTCCGGATGACAGTAAATATCTTCGCTCATTGCAATGATCTCCGGAAGGATCTGATCTAATGCTTCATGAACTGATTTCATGGTGTTTCCTCCTTCACTATACCTGTGCGGGCCGGATGCAGAGCCCTTCACCGGCAGTCCGCCTGAAATACCCTGGGAGTCCCCATTACACAAAAAAGGTCTGCAAATGCAGACTTTTTAACGGGTTACTCAGGCAACTAATGAGTCAGTATAGTGCAAAAAATATCATAACGAGTTTTATGGGCAGATGTCAAGATTTTTCTATGATTTTTCGACAGTTTTTAGAGGCATTCCGCTCATCGAAATATATATCATGTGTACTTATAAGTACTTGTTCGATATGTTAATAAATGGCATATTAACAGAAAAAGCGCCGTTTTCAATATCAGAAAGCGGCGCTATCGCTTTAATCAATATTTTATGCCCCGTACATCCATGTCGGAAGTGCCAGACAAATCTGAGGGATATATGTGATAAACTGTAAAATGATATAAAACATAATAATGTAAGGAACCGTTGCTTTACAAATCCGCTCAAATGGTACACTCGATACTTTTGACAGTACATAGAGCACCATACCCACTGGCGGTGTTAAAAGACCGATCATAAGATTTAAGATCATGATAATTCCAAAATGGACAGGATCTACTCCAAACGCAGTTACGACAGGAAGGAATACTGGTGTCAGGATAATAATGGATGGAGAGGAATCCATGAACATTCCGACAAAAACAAGGAATACATTGATCACAAACAATGCCATATATTTATTGTCTACATAGGTAAGGAAGAGGTTCGCAACCATCTGCGGGAATCTCTCAAAAGAAAGGATGTAACAAAAGATTGTTGCACCGCAGACGATCATCATAACGGTACATGTTGTCTCGCTGGCTTCCTTTAATGCTGCAAGCAGCTTTTTTAATGTCAGTGTGCGATAGAAGAATCCGAGGAAAATCGCGTAAAATGTTGCGATAATTGCTGCCTCTGTCGGTGTGAAGATACCGGCAAGAATTCCCCCGAGAATAACAACTACGGTCAGAAGCGACAGAAATGCTCTTCTGAAAGAGTGAAACAATGCCCTGAACCCACACCACTCTTCTTTTCGGTAACCACGTTTTTTGCTGATGATGTATACCATGACACACATTGCGATTGCCATGATAGCTCCAGGAACTGCTCCAGCCATAAAAAGGCGTCCAATAGAAACAGATGCTACTGTTCCGTATACAACTGCCGGAACGCTCGGTGGGATGATCGGTCCTACAAGGGAGGACGCTCCTGTAACTGCCAGAGAGAAATCATCATCGTAACCAGCGTCGTGCATGGCCTTTAACTCGATAGCGCCAAGTCCTCCGGCATCCGCGATCGCTGCTCCGGACATTCCGGCGAATACTACAGACGCCAGAATATTTGCATGTCCCAAACCGCCGGTGATATGTCCGACCAGCTTACCGCAGAAATCAAAGATACGATCTGTAACTTCACCGCTGTTCATCAGGTTTCCTGCAAGAATGAATCCTGGAACCGCAAGAAGTGTGAATGTGTTCGCGCCCTCCGTCAGTCTCTGCACAACCATGATGAGCGCCATGTTGTTTGTCATAAAGTAGATCGTTCCACTGCAAAGCAGACAGAAAGCGATCGGGCATCCAAGGATCATTAATAATAAAAAGCTTACTAACAACGCTGCCATACTACTGTTCCTCCTTCACATAGCGTGCCTGATATCCAGGCCAGTCAAAGATTGCGTACAAGGCGTCGACAGTCCACTGAATGGCCATCATGAAGATTCCCACCGGTGCTGCAATATACTCGATTCCAAGACTGATCCCCAATGTAACTGCCTTTAATTTACTCTGCGACAAAAAGATCTTATACGCATTTGGAAGAAGAATAAAACACGTCGCAGCAATGGTAATGCTGACAATGATCTGCACGATGCGTTCCACCGACTTAGGAAGCATTCCCGTCACCACAGTCATCCGAACATGAATATGGCCTCGCCCGCACCAGGCAGAGCCCAGAAGCGCAATCCACACAAACATGTATCTTGCCAGCTCTTCCGACCAGGTGAGTGGATGCTGGAACAGGTAACGTGCTCCTACTTGTGCAAGAAGATCCACACACATTGCGGACATCAGAAAAATAATAACCCATTCATTCAGTTTGTTAAATTTGTCATACCATTTATTGATCTGGTTTATAAACTGTTTCAAAATAGATCCCCTCCTTGTATTGTTCTCTTCAACTCATACTGCCTTTTATCTTGATCTGTGTATATGTCCTGCGTTCCCTCCCTTTTCTTTGCATTTTCCAGCTTATGCTGTGATGTCCATTTTGTATTCTTTATGAATGCAATAGATATATCACGATATTTATAGGCATATTATACATATCTCCTCTTAAAAAGCAATAAGTTTTATGCATAATATACGTGTTATTTCCATTGTCATCTGCTAACTTAACGCATTCTTAGCATGCCGCTTACTGTCACTGCCGCCGCAACCTCTTTCAGATACATAAACATTACAAAAAAGCCCTCTGGTAATCCCAAAGAGCTTTCTGTTTGTCTGTTATATTCGGTTGTGTTTTCGAGTATACTATAATTCTCTCATCTTCTGAACCCATGCGCCGGTCTCGTTCAGCACCGTCTCAAGAGATGGGAGATTGAAACACTCGAAGGATGCATACTCGGAGTATCCCGTATTCTTCACCATCTTAAGGATAGCGGCAATATCCGTATGACCATAGCCCGGGAACATACGGTTAGAATCTGCCAAATGAATATGTTTTAACTTATTTCCCATGATCTTGATGCTACGCTCGTAACCAATATCCTCAATATTGGCATGGAACAGATCCCAGAGAATTCCGACACAGTCAGGATTACCCAGTCCATTGTCAATAAATTCAACAGTCGCCTCCGCAGAGTTTAATAATGCAGTCTCATAACGGTTAATGGCCTCAAGGCAGATTATCACGCCTTTCTTATCTGCATATTCGATGATTGGCTTCATAGCTTCTGCAAGTTCTTTCAGGTCCTTATCCATTGTCGTCTGGCTTCCAAGTCCTCTCATAAGTCCCATAGTCACCTTGCTCCCCAGAATCTTTGCCGCATCGATATGCTGCATAAACCTCTCCTGAGTCTTCTTCGTGACATCTGCTGGAACACCGATCAAAGATAAGCCCTCAAGTCCACGAGCCTGTCCTGTGGACAGAGTAGAGCAGCCAAGTCCTCTCTGATCCAATTCATCCTTAATTTTTGCCACATCAAGGTTATTGTAATTACTGATACAGAGTTCCGCACCATCGAGATGATTTGCTTTCATCCAGTCCAGACCTTTTAAATAATCCGCCGGAGAGAACGAAGAAAATATCGTGTCATACTGTAATGTAACGGTTGCACTGAATTTCATGATCACTGCCTCCTAAACTCTTTCATTTTATAAAGTAACACCATCACGGAAAATGGATATTTCTCTATATCCATATTCCTCGTTCTTTGTATGATGCCGCCCACTGGCAACTTCCAACATCTCATGGAATAACTCTTTTTCCACTTCTTCAAAGCTCTTTCCTTCCAGAACACCTCCGGCGTTGAAATCAATCCAGCCAGTCTTTTTCTCTGCGAGAGCTGTATTGGAAGAAATCTTGATCGTAGGCACAAAAGCTCCAAATGGATTTCCGTTTCCGGTCGTAAACAGAACTATATTTGCTCCGCTTGCTGTCAGATTCGTGACAGACACCGCATCATTTCCGCTTCCGATCAGGAGACTCAGGCCCCTTTTCTTAACCTGATCACCATAGTAAAGCACATCTACCACTGGTGCGGAACCGCCTTTCTGGATGTTTCCGAGAGACTTATCCTCATCCGTGGAAATTCCGCTTCTGATGTTGCCCGGACACGGATTTCGATCGATGGGTTGACCATATCGCATAAAATATTCTTTAAAATTATTAATAAGCTCTACCACGTCCTGAAAGACCTCTTCGCTTACCGCCCGATCCATCAGTCTTGTCTCTGCGCCGAACATTTCCGAAACTTCGGTCAGAATTGCTTTACCGCCGCATTTAACCACATGATTCGTAATACGTCCGCAAAGCGGATTCGCCGAAATTCCTGAAAATGCATCCGAACTTCCGCATTTTACACCAATCTGCAGCAGTCCCGCAGACACTTTCTGTCTTTTAAAGGAACCGGCATACTCTGCCAGTTCGTCCAGAAGTTTCATGCCTTCCTCATACTCATCTTTATGGTCCTGCGTTACAAGGAATTTTACGCGCGCTGGATTGACATCCCCGAGCACTGGTTTAAAATATTCCAGACAGTTATTTTCACAGCCCAGACTCACGACCAGAACTGCTCCCGCATTCGGATTGTTGATCAAACCTTTCAGCAGTTTCTGAGTCATCAGCATATCATCTCCAAGCTGGCTGCAGCCCGCATTATGGATCAGTGCCTGAACTCCATCTACGCGCCCCGCATACTTTTTCGCAGCTCTCTCCGCCAAGATCTTTGCTGTCTGATTAACACAGCCAACCGTCGGAACAATCCAAATCTCGTTTCTCGTTCCTGCTCGTCCATCTTCCCGGAGATAGCCATCAAAATACGCTTCTTCCTCTGGCATAAAGTTCTTCCACAGATCTGGTTCCGGATGATACTGATATTCCAGAAGACCTTCCAAATTTGTTGTCATATTGTGGATATGTACATGTTCTCCCATATGAATCGGACTTATGGCGTGTCCAATCGGCAAACCATACTTGATCACATTTTCATCTTTTCCAATCTCTGTCAGGGCAACTTTATGTGCTGCAGGAATGTCATCTTTTAAAATAATGTTCTTCCCGCCAACACTGCACTCGGAGCCTTTGGAAAGTGCTTTTAAAGCAACTGCAACATTGTCATTCGGCTGGATCATTAACAGTTCATTTTCATGCATCTTCAAATCTATTTTCTAACCTCCTTTTATGCTCCGTACATCCAAGTTGGCAGTGCAAGTGTGATCTGCGGAATATATGTAATAAACTGCAGAATAATGTAGAACATGATAATGAACGGTACAGTTGCCTTACAGATCCGTTCAAATGGTACGCTCGATACTTTCGAAAGTACATAAAGTACCATTCCAACCGGAGGTGTTAAAAGACCAATCATAAGGTTTAAGATCATGATAATTCCAAAATGGACTGGATCTACTCCAAACGCTGTTACAACCGGAAGGAATACCGGTGTTAAAATAATAATAGATGGTGACGAATCCATAAACATTCCAACAAATACAAGGAAAATATTGATGACTAAAAGTGCTAAATACTTGTTGTCTACATAGGTAAGGAAGATGTTTGCAACCATCTGCGGAAATCTCTCAAATGAGAGAATATAACAGAAGATCGTCGCACCACAAACAATCATCATAACGGTACATGTCGTCTCACTGGCTTCCTTTAATGCTGCAAGCAGCTTTTTTAATGTCAGTGTGCGGTAGAAGAATCCAAGGAAGATTGCGTAAAATGTTGCGATGATTGCGGCCTCTGTTGGCGTGAAAATACCAGCAAGGATACCGCCAAGGATGACAACAACCGTTAAAAGAGACAAGAATGCTCTTTTAAAGGAATGGAATAATGCGGAGAAACCACACCATTCTTCTTTCCCGTATCCACGCTTTTTACTGATAATATATACCATGGTACACATTGCGATTGCCATGATTGCTCCTGGAACGGCACCAGCCATAAAAAGACGTCCGATAGATACAGATGCTACTGTTCCATATACAACTGCCGGAACGCTCGGCGGGATGATCGGTCCTACGAGGGAGGACGCACCTGTAACCGCCAGAGAGAAGTCATCGTCGTAGCCTGCGTCGTGCATAGCTTTTAACTCGATTGCACCAAGTCCACCGGCATCGGCGATCGCTGCACCGGACATTCCCGCAAATACTACGGAGGCAAGGATGTTTGCGTGTCCCAGACCGCCAGTGATATGTCCAACTAACTTGCCGCAGAAATCGAAAATACGGTCTGTAACTTCACCGCTGTTCATCAGGTTTCCTGCAAGAATAAATCCCGGTACTGCAAGAAGTGTAAATGTATTTGCGCCCTCTGTCAGTCGCTGTACAACCATGATAAGCGCCATATCGTTCGCGAGGAAATAGAATGTGCCGCTGCAAAGGAGACAGAATGCGATCGGGCATCCTAATACCATTAATACAAGAAAGCTTACTAATAATACTGCCATCTCTTAATCTTCTCCTTTCATGTAGCGTGCCTGATATCCAGGCCAGTCAAAGATTGCGTATAACGCATCAATAGTCCACTGGATCGCCATCATCATAATTCCAATCGGTGCAGCGATGTATTCGATTCCGAGACTGACACCAAGTGTAACTGCTTTTAATTTGCTCTGTGACATGAATATCTTACACGCGTTTGGGAACAGGATGAAACATGTCCCTGCGCAGATAATGCTGATGAGGATCTGGATCACATGGACAGCCGGCTTCGGAAGCAGGGATGTCACTGCTGTCATACGGACATGGATGTGATTTCGTCCGCACCATGCAGATCCTAAAAGTGCGATCCATACAAATATGTAACGGGCCAGCTCCTCTGACCATGTAAGTGGATGCTGGAATACATATCTCATAATGACCTGACCGAGCAGATCAAGACACATCGCTGACAGTAGAAAAATAATAAACCATTCATTCAGCTTATTAAATTTATCGTATATTTTATTGATTTGGTCTATTACTGTCTTCAACCGTTTTCCCTCCTGACATTTTGTGCAGATATAAGATTCCCCCGGTTCCTGTACACGTACAACAACCGGGGGGGAACTTCCCGTCTTTTCAATTACTTATTAAAGGACTGTGCAGTTGCAAGCCAATCGCCCCATGTATCTGCGTACTTGTCATAGATGCCCTGAACATTTGCTTTAAATGCATCTTTGTCAACTTCAACAATATTCATACCTTTTTCTTTAAGTGTGTCCTGAAGTTCAGCCTCCTGAGCCTGAATATCTTTTGTGATGGAATCACAGCTTTTGAATACACACTCTTTTACGATATCCTGAAGATCTACCGGCATACTCTTCCATACATTCTCATCCATCGTGTATGTAACTGCTGCGATTACATGGTCTGTCATTAACAGGTTGTCACAAACCTCGTAGAATGCGTTGGAGTTGATTGTCGGGAGCGGGTTCTCCTGTCCATCAACTACGCCCTGCTGAATTCCCATGTAAACTTCACCTAATGACATAACTACCGGTGTTGCGCCAAGTGCTGCACCATAAGCCATTGCCATTTCAGAATCCGGAACTCTTAACTTACAGCCTTTAAGTTCAGCCGGAGTTTTTGCAGCATACTTGTTTGTTGTAACCTCACGAGAACCATAATAGTACATACCAAGGCAACGCAGATTGCTTTTCTCTGCAAGACTATCATATAAGCTCTGAACTTCATCACTATTTGCGAATGCGACCATGGAGTCTCCATCATTAAATACATATGGTGCATCAAATAATGAGAATGTTGGATCATATTTTGCAAGCTCAGACGGTCCACAAGCTACGATATCACAAGTCTTAGCACCCATGGATACAGAAGAAGTTACATCGCTCTCTTTACCTAACTGCTCACCAGAGTAAACAGTAACCGTAACATGTCCATCTGTTGCTTCCTTTACTGCGTCCGCAAATGCGTAATAGCCTTTACATGCAACATGGTCTTCAGCAAGGTTTGTCGCGAGTTTTAAATCGTACTGGCCCCAATCGCTGCCAGTTGCAGTTTTGCTCTCTCCCTCAGCGGCAGCTGCTGCAGTTGTGTCCTTTGCGGCAGCTGTTGTAGCGGTTGTACCTCCGCCACCACAACCGGTCATGGAAATCGCTGTTACCATTGCCATTGTCAGTCCCAATACTCTCTTTTTCATTTGACTCTCTCCTTTTGAAATCTTATTTCACGTTTGTGATATTGTTCTGATGTTTTATTGATATTTTTTCTAAATACATAAGATATATCACATTTCTTATAGGTCATATTATACACGATTTCATGGAAAAATCAATAGGTTTTGTTCATTTTTTGCCAATTTTCCTGATGTCTATTGTTTATTTCGTTGCTTTTTTGACGATCTTATTTTAGATAACTGTTAATTTTTTCAAGTGCCCGTCTTGCTGCCGTCTCTGGATCTGGATAGAGGAACGATTCGAGAGCAACAGCACGCTCGTATCCCACTTCTTTCAATGCTGAGAATGTAGAAGCAAAGTCATAATGGGCATGCCCCGGGTACCAACGATCACTGTCTGCTACATGTACATGACCGATCCGTTTTCCTGCTTTTCGGATGCTCTCTGCGCAGTCAGGCTCTTCAATATTCATATGGAACGTGTCAAGGTGCAGGCTCAAGGCATCCGAGCCGAAAGAATCTAACAGTTTTAACCCCTCATCTACCGTGTTCAGCCAGTCACTCTCGAAGCGATCAATCACTTCAAATGCCAGCAGCACGCCCAATCGTTCCGCCTCTTTGATACATGCCTCCATTCCTGTCCGGAAATAAGCATCATACTTTACCGGATCTCCGCAGTCTTTTTTCTGCCCTTTCATCAGACCGATGATTACAACCGCCCCTGTCTCTGATCCGAAGCGTATATGTCCAATCATCCGCCGGATTGCCTCCTTCCGGACTGCTTCATCCTCATTGGTCATAAAGATCCGTTTCTGGCTGTAGGATGGACCAGTTCCGATGGATGTCAGCTCAACATGGTTCTCCTTAAGCGCCGTAATGATCGCCTTTTTATCAACTGCGTCTGAATCCATCAGATGCAGTTCGATTCCATCGTAGCCAAGTTGCGCAGCCTGACGGATCATATCCGTATATGCCCCGCGTAAAACCAATGGTGTGTACCAACTTGCGCTTTCGATTCCTGTGATTGATGTCTTCATCATATCCTTTTCCTTTCTTCCTGATTATTTTCTTGTTTTAGAGACAATAAGGGTATGCGAAAACATACCCTTACCACTTTTGATTCCAATGTTCAATTTTAGTTAAAAACCATGAGGAATTGCTCCGCCATCCACAGGAAAATCCTGTCCTGTAAGATAGGTTGAAGCGCCAGAAAGGAGAAACAGCATCATATAGCCAATCTCCACCGGATCACCAAAATGCGGCAGCATCGGCTTTGCCAATGCCGCGGCCTTTCGATCAGGGTTCTTTTCGAACATTTATCCAACCGGTCGAGCGGAAATTCTTCTGCACGACACTTAAACGTGATTCCAGCATTATTGATCAGGAAATCCAACTGTCTTTCTTTTTCCACGATTCCCTTTACAACCTTTTCTACTGCATCATAGTCCGTAACATCGCAGCGAATATCGATCAGGTGTCCCTCACGGATCATTTGCTCATCGCTATGAGGGATCAGATCCAGATTGTATACAGTCGCTCCCGCATCTGTCAGAACTTTGACCTGTCCAAATCCCAGTCCGCGGCTTCCACCTGTAATAATTCCGACATGACCTGTCAAATCAAACAGTCCTGCCACATATTCTGTTGATGTCACCTATTTACCTCTCCAAATCCGATGATTTTCTTCTAATCTCGATGTATGTCCAATCATTTTTATATTTAGAATGTAATTACCACCTTGCATGAGCCGCTCGTCTTATCCATTGCGGTGTCAAATGCCTTTTCGGCCTCTTCTGCCGGGAATACATGAGTAACAAGCTTGTCGATTCTGTCCTTTCTGCTTGGGAGACTTTCTACAACCTCCGGGAACTTGCCATTCTGGTTTCTTGTTCCAGCAATGACAAGTTCATTCTTATTCATAAGGCGGAAGTTGATCGGAACTGGCTCCGGTGCAAATGTAAGCGGGACAAGACGTCCGTGGGGACTTAACAGCTCTACGGAGAGACTGGTCAGAGCTGGTACGCCGCTTGTCTCAAATACAACATTCACACCCTTGCCGTCAGTAATCTTCATAATAGCTTCCTTCAGATCTTCTTTCTTCGGATTGATCGTATACTTTGCTCCGAAGTCTTTTGCGATTTTCAGGCGGTCTTCATTTACCTCGCTGACAATAACAGTCGCTCCGCGCTTCTCAGCGATATCACAGATGATCATTCCGATCGGTCCTGCGCCGTGGATCAAAACGAGATCCCCTGGCTGTGTATTAGCCTGTGCATTGGCCTGTGCGCCAACTGTATATGGCTCGGCTGTTGCAGCTTCCACCGGTGTCAGCTCATTTGGATCATATTTATATAATTTATTTCTCTCAGTGACAAAATACTCTTCCATAACACCGTCAATATGAACACCTGCTACCTTGATATCCGGACAGCAGTTGTAACGTCCATGTCTGCAGGCATAGCAAGTTCCGCATCCTGTAATCGGCTCGATGATAACAGAATCACCCGGCTTGAGATCTGTTACGGCAGATCCAACTTCTTCTACAATGCCACACCCCTCATGTCCAATGATACGCGGATATGTTGCGTATGCGTGGGTTCCATGAAAAATATGGATATCGCTGCCGCAAATTCCGGCCGCAGTGATTTTTACCAGTACCTGTGTGTCTTTCTTGATCGATGGCTTCTCAACATCGATCACCTCTAATTTTCCTGGTTCCTTGATGTAAACTGCTTTCATTGTCGTGTAACCTCCGTTTATGATATTTATTTAATATATACTTCACATTCAACTGATATATCTTATTTTGTTAAAGAATCGCCCCATTGCTATACTCGGATTATAATTCTGAATATGCAATGTGGCTTTGTATTTCTTTTCTGATTTAAACATTCCATTTTACCGGTTCTCTGTATCTGAAATGCTGTATCGTACGAACTTTTGAGTGTTCCAGATGCTCTTTTAATAAAGTTTCTACTTGACGACGATTATTGTCCAGCAGCGCATCTATTAACGCAACATGCTCCTCAACACTTCCTTCACCTTCCGTTGGGTGCGAACTGATAATTCGAAGCCGCAGATTCTGATCAATGATCGTATTCATCAAACGAATCAGATACCGGTTCGGACATCCCATGGTAATCTTCGCGTGAAGTTCAGTGTCCTGATCAATCAGATACCGTCTAAGTTTCTCACCTTCAAGATCTTTCGGCGGATTTAAGATCTTTTCCCTTACACCTGTCAGCCACTCCCGGTCAAGCTGATGCATGGAACTCAGAACCATCGCTGGCTCAATAAGCTCACGCACGCCGTATACATCTTCAATGAGATCCAGCGTAATTGCCGAGACAATCGTTCCTTTTCGAGGATAAACGTGGACGAGATCTTCCTTTTCCAATCGGAGAATCGCTTCGCGGACAGGCGTTCTGCTCACTTCCAGTTCTTTTTGGAGCGTATCTTCCGATATGTCACTCAATGGGGGATACTCTCCACTGATAATCTTCCCCTTTATATATTCATATGCGTAATCTGTTTTTCCCAAATTTTTTCTCCGTTTCCATTCGTTTTGACATATCGACGAATAACATTACAAGTCTAAGCAACTGATATATCTGTTGTTTATATACTAACATATTCTTTGCATTTTATCAAGATATATTGTATAATCTTTTTTGGGTTTCTATTATCCATTCTTACTATATGGAGGTATTACTTATGGATTTTCTTGCATCCCTGAATACGCTGTCGAACGGTCAGCTTCTATTCATTGGCCTGCTTATTTTTGCTGCGGTCTTGATCTTTCCCCATCTGATCCGGCGGAAAAACATCCAACGATGTATTCTTGAAAAAAACAAAAAGGGAGAAATCATCCGACCTGAAGATTTCGCCGGCAAGAATCAGAAACTATTCTTTACTCACAATGCACGATCCTCCGAGATCGAAGAGCTACTCGTAAAACTGAAAACTTATGCCTTTAAGCATGAAATGAAAATCGTCTTTCCTGGAAGCTTTCCTTATAATGGGAAGAACAGTACTGCGACCATGATCCTGATTGGAAAGTTTGGAATTCTTCTTCTAAACTGTTTCGGTTTTGGCGGTCATATTTATCTGGAAGAGTCCCAGCGACGCTTTATGCAAAATATGAATGATACGATTAAAGAGATTCCGAACCCGGTCCGCGCGATGGACCAGAATATGGATCTTGCTCGTTTGTTCCTAAAAGGATTTGATTTCAGTCCGATTCCGGTGTACAGTGCCTCCGTCTTTACACGCCAGAATGTGATCTTGTCTGTTCCGAACGATATCCGTGTTTTTACCCGCTCCGATCTCATGCACTGGTTGGAAACCGAGCCATGTTTCAAGGAAGATAACGAGGTTCCGGTAAGAATGCTGGCAAATTATTTTACAGAATCTATCAAAACTGCAAGAAAGTAGATCCTGCTTTGAACTTCACCCGACCATATAACAATACGAATGCACCGTAATGCCTTTTGCTGGCACACGGTGCATTCTTTATTTATCAGCCCTTCACTTCTGTCATGAACTCATGTAAGAAGCGGAAGCCCCAGCCTTCACCCTCACGCGGACGGGCGAAACCGTTGTCGATCACCATCGGATTATCGATGATCGCATCGATCCAGTCGAAGCTCTCTGCGCCGTATGGGTTTGCAACCGTGCAGAGAAGCGGTACATCGTAGTCTTTATAATAATGCGGAAGAACCGGAATATTGTAAGCGTTCGCAAGAGCCGCGCTGTCTCTCCAGGCCTCTACACCGCCAAGGCGGATCAGATCCGGCTGCCATAAATCAAGGGCACGTCTTCCGATCAGCTCACGGAGAGCAACTGTGGAATATTCTCTCTCTCCCATCGCAAGACTGATCTTTGTCTTTGCATGGATCGTTGCGTATCCTTCAAAATCTGTATTTACAACCGGCTCCTCAAACCAGAAGATTCCAAGGTGTTCCACATTGCTGATCAGCTTGATCGCGGACGGAACATCCATACCCTGATTTGCGTCCATCATGATCTTCATATTCGGACCGGTCGCCTCTCTCACGAGGTTTAATCTGCGGATATCGCGCTCCATATCCGGGCTTCCTACTTTGATCTTAACTGCGGTAAATCCGCGTTTCTGGTAGTTTACTACCTCGTCAACAAGCTCTTCGTCGCTATAGCTGATCCATCCGCCGCTTCCGTATACCGGGATCGGTTTTCTGTGGCAACCAAACATGCGGTAGATCGGCTGTCCCATGGTTCTTGCCCATGCGTCCCACATTGCTACGTTTAATGTAGCGAGTGCCCATCTCTGAAGTCCTACGATTCCGAAGTATTCACTCTCGATCTCATAGTCTTTCTGGACCTGTGCGGTCTCATATACATGGTAATCTTTTTCAAGGACGAATTTCTTCATGTCTTTTAAAGCGCCCTCGACTGCGTTCGGACTGTAGTGGAAGCTTAAAAGATATCCCTGTCCGATTACTCCGCCTTTTGTCTCAACCTCAAGAACGTAGAATGCGATCTTGCTGATATCGTGTGTGGAATCTGCGATCGGATGACTCAATTTGCTGACTGCCTGATAAATTCGAATGTCTTTGATAAGGGTATCTTCTTTATTCATACCTTCATTCCTCCTTGTTTTATATTTGTAGTGTGCGTTGTTCTGTGATATATCTATAATTATATTATACGATATTGTGATATATTTCAATGGTTATTTCAATATTTTTATCTTGCAATTTAGCACAAAATTATATATGCTAATTACAGCACAATTACCAAAGGAGGATTGCCATGGCGGAAGCATTGACCAATCAGGCACATGAATATCTGTATCGGAAGATCATCTCATGCGAATATCTGCCCGGACAGGAATTAAACGAAAAGCAGCTTCTAGAGGAGACTTCCTTTGGAAGGACCCCGCTGCGCGAAGCGCTGCTGATGCTGCAAAGAGAAAATCTTATCGATATCTTCCCACGCAAAGGAATGCGTATCAGTCCATTTACAGAAAAAAAGATCAATGATCTCTATCAGACAAGGAAACTGATTGAACCCACCGTCTGTAGAAAATATATCTCCTTCTATTCTAAAAGCAGGCTTTTAAGCTTTATGGAGCAGTTTGAACGGGCCGAAGGCGGTCCTGATTATGATGAATTCCAGATCGATACATCTTTTCACTCTTACTTGGTAGAAGTGACCGGAAATGACATTCTGATTGATCTGTATCATTCTGTTATGCTTCAACAAATGCGCCTTGCAAATTATGCAGCCAAATATGACACCTCTAACCGTGTCGGCAATCTGGCTCAGCACCGCGCGATTATTGATGCCCTGCTTCGTGAAAACGAAAAGGATGTCCATGATATGATCATTCTCCACATCAATCATTCTCTGGTCAAATCGTTAAAGATGATTGATTCCGAAAAATAATATACTTTTACCGGCAATATGCACCCTGAGCCGCAGTACTGTTTAAAAATCCATTCCAAACAGCATTGGCGGTTCCGGGGGCTCTGCGTGATTTTCCTGTATGAACCATATTGTATTATAGTTCTTGTAGTGATATGATACTGATATGTATTTAGTATTTGTGATATATCTACGTATTTTTAAACGCTTATGTGAATTTCTTTTACAGGAGGATCATCATCATGAAAGAATTAGAAGGACGCGTCGGCATCGTTACCGGCGGAAGCAGTGGAATCGGGTACGCGATTGCAAATGTACTGGCTGAAAATGGTGCTGCTGTATATGTTATCAGCCGTACCGGAAAAGTCAAAGACGGCATTGCGCCGTCCGCTCCGGGTGTCACACACCTCAAAGGTGACGTCACTGATTATAATGGAATGAAACGAATTGTGGATGAGATTGCGGGAAAGTCCGGACTCGATTTTCTTGTAAATAACGCCGGTATTACAAAAAAAGCTCGTGCCGAGGTATTTCCGATGGATGATTTTAAGCACATTCTTGATGTGGACGTGACAAGTCTGTTCGCTCTGAGCCAGATCTGCTACCCATATTTAAAAGAGAGTAAACACAAAGGACGTATCATCAATATCAGCAGCATGGCGGCACATCTCGGCTTCTCTGAGGTCGTTCCCTACTGTGTCAGCAAGTCTGCCGTATGCGGCCTGACCCGCGGTCTTGCCATTGAATGGGCAAATGACAACATCTGTGTCAACAGCATCGCCCCGGGCTGGTTCCCGAGCGAGATGAATAAGCAGGTCATGACACCGGAAAGAAAGGCGGCAATCCTCGCGAGAATGCCTGTTCACGCTTTCGGTGACACGAGAGATCTGGGCGCTATGGCGAAGTTTTTGATCAGCGATGGTGCTACATATATCACAGGACAGGATTTTGCAGTTGATGGCGGCGCACTGGCTTACGGATTCTAATTTTTCTCGGATAAGATAATAAAATTTATATTGGCAGGACTTTTTGCCGGGCGCATTCTTTGTATACACGTCTCCGCAAAAGGCCCTGCCTTTTGAAAAAGAAAAATCTGCGGTCAATTTCTCTCTCGAGTTATCTGACCACAGATTTTTTAGAGGATGTATCGTATAGTTTTTATGAAATACCTTATTTATATTTTCCAGCTTACATGAATCTGGAAACCGCCTTGCGGATCTGCGGACCCGCGATGATCGCAATGATGATCTTCGCTGTGTCGCCCGGAAGATACGGGATAACGCCGACGCCGAGAGCTGCCACGAAGCTCATTCCGAGCTGTCCCGCAAGCCATGCGGTTCCGAAGATATAGCAGATCGCCATTCCGATGATCATTCCGACTACATGCATGTAAATCTTTGCCGGGAACTTCTCAACGAAGAAGCCTGCGATCGCTGCCAGAAAGATAAATCCGATCAGGTAGCCGCCGGTCGGTCCGAGAAGCTTGCCGACACCGCCACTAAATCCGGAGAATACCGGAAGTCCTACTGTTCCTAAGAGCAGGTATAATACATAGCTCGCTACGGAAAGCTTCATTCCGAGAATATACGCCATAAAGAAGATGACAAGGTTTGTCAGGCTGATCGGTACCGGGCTGATCGGAATCGGAAGTGCCATCGGTGCCAGGATACAGGTAATCGCTGTCATAAGTGCTGTCACCGTCATCTGCGCGGTGGACATGTGTTTTGCTGTTGTCTTTTCCATCTTTGTTTTCCTCCCAACATCCATCATTTCTGCCGCCGGATCTTAAATTCTATCGTTCTTAAATTCTACATTCCGGTACGCATATCACAAAATGGAATTGTTCTGATCGATTCTTTTCCTATCATACGCAGATTCCGTGCATTTGTCAACCAGTTTTTATTATTTGGTTTACATTTTCTCTTTTCTTTTTTGCCTATAATCTTCCTGTGTGCCATTTACCCGCCCAGGAAAACGTGCTATACTCTATGTACTTGTCCTCCCACCGCCAACTGGGAGAATTTAGCAGTCACCCATTATCAGTACAGAGCAGTGTCCGCATGCATCACCGATGCGCTGCACGCGTTTTATATGCCGGACATAAGGAGATTCACTATGAAAATGAAAAGCGGAAACGAACGAAAAAAAATCATCCGGGAACTCCTGAACAGGACTGATCAGGAATTTACAGATGAAGAGCTGATCCATCAGCTGATCATGACAAACATCACAGAAAATTCCAATGAGACAGAAAAGCTGTCCTTCGGCCAGAGAGCATCCGACGCAGTAGCGAAATTTGCCGGAAGCTGGGCATTTATCTTCAGCTTTATCGCTGTCATGGTCGGATGGATGGCTGTCAACGTTATCCTTGGAACGAAGGCCTTTGATGCCTACCCGTTTATCCTTTTAAATCTGGTACTTTCCTGCATTGCTGCCATTCAGGCTCCCCTTATCATGATGAGCCAGAACCGACAGGAGGCAAAGGACAGACAACGCGCGGAAAACGACTTTAAGGTCAATTTAAAGAGCGAACTCATTATCGATGACCTGCACAAAAAAATGGATCTGATCATCGAAAACCAGAAAAAGATCAACCATCGTCTGGATATGCTGGAACAGACCGGCAAGGCTATAGACACGCCAAAAGCCGGATCCCCTATCCACAATGCTTAATACAAAATAAGAATGTGCCTTGGCACATTCGCGAGGTCACTTGCGACAATCTACATCTTCACGCAAGTACACAAATATTCCGCAGTACAGTTTTTCTGTACTGCGGATTTTATACAGGAGAGTTTTATTATGGCTGCTGAAAATGATCTCGGCCGTGACGACATAAAAAAACTCGTCGTCCGGATCGCAATTCCCAGTATGCTGGCACAGTTTGTCAGCGTCCTTTACAGTATCGTAGACCGCATGTATATCGGAAATATCCCCGGATCCGGCGACATGGCACTGGCGGGGGCCGGTGTCTGCGGTCCGGTAGTCACTATGGTCGGCTCCGTCGCGTTTCTCGTGGGAATCGGCGGTGCCCCGCTTATGAGCATGAAGATGGGACAGGGCGATAAAAAGGCCGCCGAGCGGATCCTTGCAAACTGCTTCCTCATGCTGGCAGTATGTTCCCTCCTCATGGTGGCCTGCATCTACCCAATCCGCATTCCGATGCTGCGGTATTTTGGTGCCAGCGATATCACGCTGCCCTACGCAAACGCATATTTTACAATATATCTGACTGGAACCGTATTCGCCCTGATGTCCACAGGTATGAATCAGTTTATCATCTGTCAGGGCTTTGCAAAGACCGGCATGTACTCCGTCGTCCTCGGCGCGGCGCTGAACATCATTCTGGATCCGATCTTCATCTTCGGTCTCCACATGGGCGTCTCCGGTGCCGCCGTCGCAACCGTTATCTCCCAGATGGCGAGCTGTGCTTTCGTCCTGAGGACACTGTTCGGAAAAAACATGCCGGTGCGCATCACCTTCGGCGGTTACAGCTGGCGGCTGATCCGCAGAGTGCTCACCATCGGCTTTACCCCATTTATCATCATCGCCATGGATAACGTCATGATCATCACCATGAACGCGATCCTGCAAAAATACGGCGGTGCGGAGCGCGGAGACCTTCTGATCACCTGCGCAACCATTGCCCAGAGCTTCATGCTCGTAGTCACCATGCCTCTCGGCGGTATCACCAGCGGAACTCAGGCTGTTCTTGCCTACAATTTCGGAGCCGGAAAGACCGACCGCGTAAAGAGTGCGCAGAAGTACATCTTTATCCTTGCTGCGGCATACACCACTCTGCTCTTCGTCCTTGCGCGTACCATCGGCGGCCTGTTTGTCCGTCTCTTTACAGCAGACCCGATCGTTGCCGCAGAAGCGCTCCGGGCGATCCGGATCTTCACTCTGGCGATCATCCCGCTGGCATTCCAGTATGAGATCGTCGACGGTTTCACCGGTCTTGGTCAGGTACAGGTTGCCCTGCCGCTTTCCTTCTTCCGAAAAGGCGCATACTTTGTATCCCTGTTCCTGCTTCCCGCGATGTTCGGAGCTGAAGCGGCGTTTTACGCAGAACCGGTATCTGATATCCTTGGACCGATTGCTTCGGTGATCGTGTATCTCACTTCGATGAAGAAGGTTCTGGCGAAAGCCGGGGCTAATTAACCGGTTCCGCCAAAACTAAGTGTAAATACGCAAAAACAGAGCATATATCTTCGCATGCCAATGTTTTACATAGGTTATGGTTGAATATATGCTCTGTTTTTTATGTCTGCAGACAGTTTACACTGCCATTTTCTATCTCAATTCAGGCGGCGGCAGAATCAGTCATCATTCTCTTCACTCTCAGTGATCGTATATGTGAATCTCTTTCTCGCCATCTCATCGCTCTCAAGGTACTCGTCGTAGGTCGTGATCTTATCGATCAGCTGGCCGTTGATGATCTCCATGATACGGTTTGCGGTCGTCTCTACGACCTGATGGTCACGGGAGGAGAAGATGATCACGCCTGGGAACTTCTTCATTCCGTTGTTCAGGGCTGTGATGGACTCCATGTCCAGATGGTCAGTCGGCTCATCGAACATCAGCACGTTCGCGCCGGAGATCATCATCTTGGAGAGCATGCAGCGCACCTTCTCACCACCGGAGAGAACTTTTACCTTCTTTACGCCATCTTCACCGGCAAACAGCATTCTTCCGAGGAAGCCGCGGACATATGTGACATCCTTTTCCGGGGAGTACTGGGTCAGCCAGTCTACGATCGTATCATCATTGTTGAACTCTGCGCTGTTATCCTTCGGGAAGTACGCCTGAGTCGTTGTGAGACCCCATTTGTAGCTTCCGGAATCCGGCTCCATCTCCCCGGAGAGGATCTTGAAGAGTGTGGTCTTCGCAAGCTCGTTCGGTCCTACAAGGGCAACCTTGTCCTCTCTTCCCAGGGTAAAGGAAATATTGTCGAGAACCTTTACGCCATCGATGGTCTTTGTAAGTCCCTCAACGGAGAGAACTTCGTTTCCGATCTCACGGGCCGGACGGAAGTCGATATACGGGTATTTTCTGCTGGACGGACGGATCTCGTCGAGCTCGATCTTCTCTAAGGCACGTTTTCTGGAGGTCGCCTGCTTGGACTTGGAAGCGTTGGCGGAGAATCTCTGGATGAACTCCTGTAACTCTTTGATCTTCTCCTCTTTCTTTCTGTTTGCTTCCTTCATCTGCTTGATCATCAACTGGCTGGACTCGAACCAGAAATCGTAGTTTCCGGCATAGAGCTGGATCTTGCCGTAGTCGATGTCGGCGATCTGTGTGCAGACCTTGTTTAAGAAGTAACGGTCATGGGATACCACGATAACGGTATTCTCGAAGTTGATCAGGAACTCCTCAAGCCATGCGATCGCGTCGAGATCCAGATGGTTCGTCGGCTCGTCGAGGAGCAGGATATCCGGGTTTCCAAATAATGCCTGGGCGAGGAGAACTTTAACCTTCTGCGGTCCGAGAAGGTCTTTCATCGTTTTATAGTGGAGGTCTGTCTCGATACCAAGACCGTTTAACAGGTTCTCAGCGTCGGACTCCGCTTCCCATCCGTTCATGGTTGCGAACTCGCCTTCGAGCTCTGCAGCCTTGATTCCATCCTCGTCTGTGAACTCTTCCTTCATGTAGATCGCGTCTTTTTCCTTCATAATGTCATAAAGGCGCTTATTTCCCATGATAACGGTATCGAGAACTGTGTACTCGTCGTATTTAAAGTGATCCTGCTGTAAGAAGGAAAGACGCTGACCCGGGGTGATCGCAACTTCACCGTTTGTCGGCTCGAGCTGACCGGATAAGATCTTTAAGAATGTGGACTTTCCGGCACCGTTGGCACCGATCAGACCATAGCAGTTTCCTTCTGTGAATTTAATATTTACGTCTTCAAATAAAGCTTTTTTACCGACACGGAGTGTCACATTATTTGCACTAATCATTTTCTAAATCTCCTTTTAACTGTCAAGGGGTATCTGTGAAACGCGCCTTAGCGCATCCCCCGCGCCGGGCACTTACCAAAGTCCTTATTATTCTATTAAAGAACACAGGTTTTTGCAAGGCTTTTCACGAAAAAAGCCCATTTTTCAAGGAAAAATCCTGCGAGACAAAAAAACTGCCGACCCAAGTGCAACTCGGAACGGCAGTTCTTTTAATTCTTGTTCATTCGAATTAGAGTTTAACTACGTTAACAGCGCGAAGCTTCTTGCTGTTCTTCGGATCCTGCTCTGTGTCGAAAGTAACCTTCTGGCCCTCTTCAAGAGTCTTGAAGCCGTCGCCTACGATTGCGGAAAAGTGTACGAATACGTCGTCGCCGCCGTTATCGTTGGAGATGAATCCGTAGCCTTTCTCAGAATTGAACCACTTAACTGTACCGTTGTTCATTTTGGTACCTCCATAAAAAATTGAATTTTTCCGTACTAAGACTATTGGAAATCCCCACACATCGCTGTTGGTCTTTATTTCAAAAAACTCACATGCTTTTGTAATTCATCGTATCGCGCAAATGACTTACAAAAACATGTGAGTTCAATAGTGCATCGGAATTAACTTAACAATATCACACTTCTGGTCTTGTGTCAATCGAATTTCCAAGAAACGGGCGGTCTGTTTTATCCTTACGAACCGCCCGTTTTTCCTTATTTCTCGGCACTGTACCGCGTACCGCAAACATCTGTTTTTCTCGACAAAAATTGACTTTTCCCTTCGGTAATTCTACCGTGATTTTTGCATTTTTTTCGATCTAAAACCGTCCGAATGTATCGACCAGCCACGACAGATGGTTGATATGATCCTGCGTCAGCTCGCCCGGTTTCATTCTCCATCTCCAGTTGTTTCCCACCGTACCCGGCGTGTTCATTCTCGCCCAGCTATCGAGCTTTAAGACATCCTGCGCCTGGAAGATCACAACGCTGGCTACAGACGCGTAGGCGGTCTTTAAGACCTTGTCTACGACCTCATGCTGATGGGATACACCCATGTAGTCTGCGATATACTGTAACTCCCACCACTGGCGCGCCTCCGGCTTAAAGTAGCCCACCAGGGTCTCGTTGTCATGGGTTCCGCCGTAAACGACGGAATTCGGGGAGTACATATGCGGCAGGTGCTCGTTGAAGCGGTCGCCGCTGAAGGCGAACTCGATGATCTTCATTCCCGGATATCCTGTCTCCTCAAGAAGCTCCTTGACCTCCGGAACAAAGATTCCAAGATCCTCCGCGATGATCTTCGTGTCACCGATGACCATGTTGATCGCATCTGTGAGCTTCTTTCCAGGTCCCTTTAACCACTCGCCTGTCTTTCCGTCCTCGGAACCCGCCGGAATCGCGTAGTACTGGGTTACACCGATAAAGTGGTCGATACGGACCACGTCATACAGGCGGGCAGACGCTTTCATGCGCTCCTTCCACCATGCGAAATCGGTCTTTTCCTGAACATCCCAGCGGTAAAGCGGATTGCCCCAGAGCTGTCCCGTCTCGCTGAATGCGTCCGGCGGAACTCCGGCAACCTTGATCGGAGTCAGGTTCTCCTCATCCAAAAGGAATAACTCCGGGTGGGTCCAGACATCCGCGCTGTCAAGTGCCACGTAGATCGGAATATCACCGATGATGGAGATTCCCTGCTCGTTCGCATACGCGCGGAGCTTTCCCCACTGCTGGTAGAATTTATACTGTAAAAACTTCCAGAAGTCGATCTCGTCCTTCAATTCCTCTCGGTAGGACTCCACCGCTTCTTTCTTCCGGAACCGGATATCTTCCGGCCATGCCAGCCATTCTTTATTATCAAAATGGAACTTTAACGCCATGTAAAATGCGTAATCATTCAGCCAGAACCAGCTGTCCATACAGAACTTCTCGTAGCCCTGTTCCTCGCGGTACTCACTTCTCGCGTACGCCTTTTTCAACAGGGGAAACCGGTACCAGAACACCGCGTCGTACGCCACCTGGGTCGGATTATCCCCCCAGTAACAGGCGTTGATCTCGTCCTGTGTGAGAAGTCCCTCCTTCACCAGGGTATCCAGATCGATAAAGTACGGATTTCCCGCAAAAGCGGAAAATGACTGGTACGGGCTGTCCCCGTAGCTTGTCGGTCCCACCGGCAGAACCTGCCAGTATTTCTGTCTTGCCTTTTTTAAAAAGTCCACGAATTCATAGGCCGCACTGCCAAATGTACCGATCCCGTAAGGTGACGGCAGACTTGACACCGGCATCAGAATTCCGGCTCCGCGCTCCAGCATTGTCTTCATATTTGTATCCCCTTCTGTCCGGCAGATCCCCGCCTGTTTGTCTTTTACCATTCAGCATTTTACCGTCCATAACGGCTCACAGCCCGGCACATATTATGCGCAGGGCTGTTGCTGATTTCTTCTGTATCGTCCACCTTCTACACTCCGCTGTTCATGCCATGCGCAGACAGCAACAGAAACTTTCTGGTGAATTAACGATTCTTCTTGATTCTCTCGTCGTTTTCAAGAACTTTCTTCGCGATCATGATAAAGTGGAGTTTGAAGTTATCCTCTGTATCGTTTACGTCAAGTCCGGTATTGATGCGGACCATATTTAAGCTTGTCTTTACATCATCTTCAGACATTCCGAGCTGTCTTGCAGTCTCAGCGATGTCCTCTTTGCATTTGTAGTATTTCGCGAGAACCCGCTTCTCAGTCTCACCGAGCTGTTTTAATACGGTTCTGGTAAGGCGGTCACCGAAGTTTACAACCATCTGGTTGATGCTGCTGTAGATCTCCATACCCATGTATTCGAGAATTACGCGGTCTTTCTTGAAGATCTCGCCGGCTTTTACTGCATCCTGGGCGTTGCTGTATGTATGCTTGATGCCCTTGATTCCGTTCTCGATGGTACCGATACCGACACGGATCTTTCTGTCAGCGCTGATCTTCTCAACTTCCTGAAGAGCCGTCTCCTTGATCTGCGGGATCAGGTCGCGCATTGCGGATTTATCCTTCATGATCAGGATCACACAGTCACCGCTGTCGCAGGTGATGATCTGCTTTCCGCCGATCTTCTTGTTGATATCGGAGAGAGCGATGATCGCGTTTGCAGCGTCTGTGAGCTTCTCACGGTCTTCCGGTTTTACATTCATATCAGACGGATACTGGAACGATACCGCCATAAAGGTGTCCATATCCACGTCGAATCCAAGCTGTCTTCCAAACTGTTTTACCAGATCCTCGTCCTCGTAGTATCCGATTACGATGTCGTTAAAATAAGCTGATAATGTGATATCTGTCGTGTTCTTGTTCATGAAATACACCCCTCATTTCTATATATTCGCCGCCGCTCTTTCTGTCCTTTCACCGGATCCGTATGCGGCGGACAATGCCTTCCGGGAAAGCATAATTATAAGAAAAATCTTCGTATTTGTCAAGATGTCTGACAATATTTCTCGTTCTAGGTTCTTTTAGTTCACATAACTTTGCTGTGAAAGGTCAACTGCTGCTGCCATTCTGTAATCAGCTTAACATCTCACCGATCTTCTCCAGCGTATCCGCCTCATAATCCACATGCACCCCGGCCATATTCTCCTGGTGGTGCGGATTATACCACAGCGTGTCGATCCCCGCGTTATTTCCGCCGCGGATATCGGATGTCAGGGAATCACCGATGATCAGCATGTTCTCCACATCGTTTCTTCCCATCTTTTTAAAGCAGTAATCGAAGTACTCCTGCTGCGGCTTCTGGAAACCGGATTCCTCGGAGACGTAGATTCCCTTAAACAGCTTGTCCAGGCCTGCTGCCGCAAGGCGTTTATACTGGGTCTCCGCGACGCCGTTTGTGACGATATGAAGCTCATAACGCTCCTTTAAGCCGCCAAGAAGGTCCATAACACCGTCCAAAAGGAACGCGCTCTCATTTAATGTCTGACGATACAGACCGTCGACCTCAGCGCCATTTACCTTAATCCCGAAGTCACTGAAGAAATCTTCGAATCTCAGGCTTAAAACCTGCTCTCTCGTGATCTCCCCGCGCTCTAACTTCTGCCAGTAGCTTTTATTCAGATGGTGGTATTTCTGTATATTCTCCCCGGTGGCTGGCACGCCGAAGTGGATAAGCACCCGCTCGATGCCGATCCTCTCCGCCTTGTCGAAATCCAGAAGTGTTCCATCCACATCAAAAAGAAGCACCTGGTATTTTTTCATGACTTATTTTCTCCTGTTCTTTGTTTCTTGCAATTTTCAGTTCTATCTGCTCTCTCATACTGAAAATATCTGTACTGCCCGTCCATCGGACCAGTCCCGACTGCGTGGAACTTATTGGTCCGATGCCAGGGAATTCTGCTGTATTTTTTTAATCCTTGTATACAATATTTCCGCCGCAGATCGTATACTTCACGCGTCCGAAAAGCGTTCTTCCGATAAACGGTGTATTGTGGGACTTGGATGCGATCTCATCGTCTGTGACGGTCCACTCCTCGTCCTCGTTGAAGATCACGATATCGGCATCCCCGCCCTCTGCGAGGTATCCTTTATCAAAGTGATACAACTTCGCCGGGTTTACGCACATCTTCTCGACAAGCTGCATGGTGGTCAGATGGCCTTTCTTCACAAGCTCTGTCACAGCAAGTCCGAGAGCGGTCTCAAGACCGATGATTCCGCTCGGCGCTTTCCATACCGGGAGAACTGCCTTTTCCTCCATGCTGTGCGGTGCATGGTCTGTGGCGATCATGTCGATGGAACCGTCCTTGATTCCCTCGATAATGCCCTCGCGGTCCTTCGCGGTTCTAAGGGGCGGGTTCATCTTCGCCATTGCGCCATGTTCTAAAACAGCAGTCTCATCTAATGTGAAATGGTGAGGTGTGACCTCCGCTGTCACGTTTGCTCCAAGCTCTTTCGCAAGCTTCACAGCCTTTACGGATGTGGCGGAGCTGATATGCTGGATATTGACTGACGCGCCTGTGTGCAGGGCGATCATGCAGTCACGGGCCACGAGAGAATCCTCAGCAAGTGCCGGGGAACCTGTGATTCCAAGCTCTTTTGCGACTGCACCTGCGTTGATTCCGTTCTCGGAGATGAATGCCGGGTCTTCCTCATGGAAGCTCAGCGGTACATTTAGCTCTTTCGCCTTCTTCATGGCCTCGTAGACGAGTTTCTCGTTCATCAGCGGGATTCCATCGTCTGTGAATCCAACGGCTCCTGCTGCCTTTAAAGCGTCCATATCCGTGAGCTCCTGACCCTTCATTCCAACAGAAACGCATGCGGCAGGAAGAACATTGATGCCTGTCTTCTTTCCTTCTTCGATGATATATTTTACGGTCTCCACATTGTCTACCGGCGGTTTTGTATTTGCCATGGTGACAACCGTTGTGTATCCGCCTTTTTTCGCTGCGGCGGAACCTGTCTGGATATCCTCTTTGTATGTAAGTCCCGGATCACGGAAGTGAACATGGACGTCAATGAGGCCCGGCGCTACGACACAGCCGTCTGCGTCGATCACCTGCTCATAGCTTCCGTCATCTTCCACTTTTCCGATGGTCTTTATCTTTCCGCCGTCAATGACAACGTCCAGAACCTCGTCTGTATTGCTCTTTGCGTCTACTACACGCCCGTTTTTAATCAGAATCATCTTAGCTCCTCCTGTTTTATCTGTTTCTATGTTTCCTATCCCTGACCGGCTGCTATTTTCTTTTCAGCGAGAATGTTTTCCTTCATCTCTGCCTGATGTGTAAATTTTCATATATCTGGCTGTCGGACCTTTTTATCACTTTCTCGTCGGCACGATCTCCAGCCAGTAATTATCCGGATCTGTGATAAAGTAGATCCCCATCTTCTCATTTTCAAAGCAGATGCATCCCATCTCTTTGTGCTTTGCGTGAGCCGCCTCGAAATCATCTACCCGGAATGCAAGATGGAACTCGTTGTCTCCAAGATCATAGTGATCTTTCTCCCAGTCCCTGAGCCATGTGAGTTCTAACTGGTGCGGTGTCACGCCGTCTCCGAGGTATACCAGGATAAAGCTCCCGTCCGCCGCTTCTTTTCTTCTTACTTCCTTTAATCCAAGAGCTTCCTCATAGAATTTTAAGGATTTGTCAAGATCTGTTACATTAAAATTGTTGTGCGCGAATGTGAATTTCATAACGTGCTCCTCTCCATTCATTTTTTATATAATCAACAGCTTCTGATTCTCCGACTCTTTTTGAGCCTCAATCCCGGTCTCGCCGCGTCCTAAGCTTTACACTTGCTTTTTCAAAGAGAGCTTTTCCGGCACTCTGATCGCCGGTCAGATCTCCCAGCTTTCACTTTCTTCATGGATCTCCATGACTTTCTCGCGGTACCCCGCTGAACACGGCAGCTGTTTCAACCGCTCCGCCACATCATATTCTCCCCAGAAATGCATCGGGAAAATAAGTTTCGCGTCGACTTCCCTCACGAAATCATCGATTCCCAGGTAAAAATACTCGCCAAGTCGCGGATCCAGCGGCAGGAACGCGATGTCCGCCGTCCGCCCGTGCATCTTCGCGATCTCTTCCCGGTACGCTTTCGTCATGTTCTTGTTCCACTCCGGATCTTCCCCATCCCAGTACCAGTGGTTTAAATCTCCGGCATGGTAGATCTCCAGACCATCCACACTGCACCAGAACGCGACGCCTTCATCCGTGGACTTAAATCCCTCGACCTTCAGCGTTCCGTCATCCAGTATCTGCCCCGGATTTAAAAATCTCGTTTTTTCCTTACATGACTCCGGAACACGCTTGCTCCAGATATCAAACGCCAGAATATAATGGATATTCGGATGTTTTTCCTCCAGATCAAAGATCACCTTCGAAAAGTGGTCCGGATGCCTGTGGCTTGCAAACACATAGAGCGGTTTTTCCTCCGAAAACTCCGGCAGCTTCCCCTGGAAATAGTCAAACAGCAGGTACGCCGACTCCGTCTCCACGAGAAACGCGCTGTGATGAATGTATGTGATCTTCATGTCTTAAAACCTCTTTCCGCACTTCGGGCAGTATTCAAAGTTTTCCTTCGTCTCATAACCGCAGTTCGAACACCGCTTCAACGGCACATCCCAGGCCGGGGCATCATGTCCCTCTGAGACGAGCGTCAGATCTTCCTCCCGGATCGAAACATCCTCTCCCGCGGCGATCCGCTTTCCGACTTCCTCATTCAGCTGGTAGACAGACCCGCAGCAGCTTGTCTTCACATAATATTTCCGTCCCCATTTAAAGATCGGAATAAAGAAAAAGGACAGGCACATATAGGTCATAAACACCTGATACCGTCCATATCTCCCGCAGCGGCCACAGATCATCGCCGCCGCGTTATAAACCAGCTCTTTTGTCCCCTGAGTAATTCCGCCAATAAAAAACATTGGGTTCCTCCAGTAATCTTATTTTAGTAGCCTAAATTTTCCCCAACGATCACAACCTTGATCCGTCCGTCATATCGGGATCTCCGTGTGACAACAATCGAGCAGCACATGCAGTCCGGGGACTGACAATCCATGCAGACTCCCTTTACACCACATGGCGTTTTCCGGCCGGTAGCATCTGCAATGATCGGACAAGCCTGCGTCTGGATCCGGTCGATCCCATCCTCAATACTCCGCACTATCTTATTCATTCCGACAACAATGATCACCTGTCTGGGTCCATGGATCAGACAGGCCACACGGTTTCCCGCACCGTCAATATTGACCAGTTCGCCTTTTACGGTGATCGCATTCGTTCCCATAAGGAAACAGTCCGCACTGCAGGAGCCGAGATATGAAGGATTTCCCATCGTCTCTTTATCTTTCATCGGATAATCCCGCATCTCATGTCCGGATTTCTCCAATTCAGCCAGAATCCCCAGCTCCCGGACCGATGCCGAGCCGCCCCAGCCGATGGAAGCACCGGGTTCGATCAGCGAGAGTACCGTTTCCACTGCCTCTTTCTTATCCCGGCAATAGATTCCCTCCATATTTCTTTTTTTCAAATTACAAATGACATTTTCTGCCATCCGTTTTTTTGCGTCCTCCAACATCGTATCTCTCCTTTACAACTGCCTGACCATCGTTTTCCCGATGCTTCGCATTCCAAATCGGTAAAATCCACCATCACTGTATTGTACGGAATTTTCAGTTCAGATAATTCCTATTCGTATACAGTAACCACTTTCTCAGTGCTAATTGTAGCATACTATTCCCATATCTTGCAATTCCTGCTCAAATATTTTATACTGGAATCCATCCGCCCCGCTGCGTGACTACCCGAAACACAATTTTAGGAAAGAGGAAAATATTTTGAGTATAAACCCAATGATGTTTCTGCAGTTCAAAAACTCCTGGCAGACCTTTACCAGAAACCACCCGAAATTCCCGGCTTTCTGGCGTGCGGTCTACAAACATGGCATTCAGGAAAACATGATCATCGAATTTAAGGTTATCGAACCGGACGGCAAAGAACTCGCCTCCAACATCCGCGTGACCAAATCCGATCTGGAGCTTTTTGAGAATCTGAAAAAAATGATCACAAACCAGTAAGTCTTTTTCTTGCAATTCGTGTACGAGTATTCTATACTTTATATGTCAGTGTCAGGCGGGAAAACGCCGCGCTGATCACACTTCCCCGGTTTAAATCCCGGATCTTTGCTGTCACTGTCAGGATCTCCGGTATTGTAAACTGTGGTATTCAGTAACTATTCAGTAGGTCTGCGCATTTACTGCGCTGACCGTAAGAAAACTTAGACTAGAAGGCAAAAATCCTATCGACACAGCCGATTTAGAATGGATTTTTGCGCGTAACTGTGAGGGTACTGAACAGTTACGGTATTCATTTAATCATGGAGGACAAACTTATGCTGGAAACTGGAATAAAAGGAAAACAGGAGGTTGTTGTCTCTGACGCAAACTCCGCAAAAACAATGGGAAGCGGCACACTCGACGTGTTCGCAACACCGGCTATGACCGCTTTAATGGAAAAGACCGCCTGGATGAGCGTTGCTGATCAGCTCGACGAGGGCTGCGGTACTGTGGGTACACTCTTAAACGTAACACACGACGCACCGACACCACTTGGAATGACCGTATGGTGCGAGACTGAACTTGTCGAGGTAGACGGACGTCGTCTCGTATTCGATGTTGCCGCTTACGACGCCAAAGGAAAGATCGGCGGAGGCCGCCACGAGCGCTTTATTATCCAGAACGAAAAGTTCCAGGCGAAAGCGAACAAGAAGGCACTTGCTGAATAATTTTTTGTCTCCCGCCATCTCTAAATTTGGCGGGAGACAACTTTCTTTTTTATTTCATAAATATTCTTCTGATGTTCAATTCGTTTTAATCTGGTTCTTTTAATCTTTATCAAATCTTTTGATTCATGATTTATTAACCTTTTTTATTTCTAAATTACAATTCTATTGACTTATTGAGATATATCTCATATCATATAAGGAGACACACAAAACACCAAAGAAAGAATTATTGACCGCACTTTTGAGAAAAAGAAACTATATTCAGAGGAGGGAACATGCATGACACTTCAGGAATATAAAAAACAGAAAATGCAAAATCCAGATTTTTCCGCCGCATATGACGAGATTCAACCGGAAATGGATATCATCCGGGCAATTATCGATGCCAGAATCAGTCAGAACATGACGCAAAAAGAACTTTCCGAAAGAACAGGAATCAACCAGACTGAGATCAGCCGTCTGGAAAATGGAAGTCGAAATCCATCCATCAAACTGCTTCAGCGCCTTGCCGAAGGAATGGGAATGACTTTAAAAATTTCTTTTGTTCCTAGGCAGACCCGCTGACCAGTCAGGAGGTACTCTATGATTTCAAAAAACTTAAAGGACTTCAACCTCCGCCAGATCGCCGACTCCGGTCAGTGTTTCCGTATGATTCCCTGTGCCCCGAATGATCCGCAGACAGCTTACCGGGTCATCAGCAGCGGACATTTTCTTATTGTGGAGCAGAATAGGGATGAGGTGATTTTTCACTGTCCCGATGACGAGTCTGCATTCTGGAATCATTATTTTGATCTTGGGACGGATTATGGTGCTTATATCCGCGCTGTTGACCCTGCGGATGAATATCTTTCAAAAGCGGCGGCTTTCGGCAGTGGAATACGGATCCTGAACCAGGATCTCTGGGAGATGATCATCACCTTTATTATCTCACAACAAAAGACAATTCCGGCGATCCGAGCGCTAGTGGAGGCGCTGAGTGAGAAATATGGAACGCGGTATGAGTTGTCTTCCGGATATTATTATGCGTTTCCAACTCCTGAAGAGTTAAACCACGCCTCTCTGGATGACCTCCTCGCCTTAAAACTCGGTTACCGTGCCAAGTATATCAAGCGGACCTGCGAAGACGTCTGCTCCGGAAAGATGGATCTTGACCGTCTGCGGGGACTGAATTATTCCGACTCCATGGAAGCTCTTCTCTCCTGCTACGGAATAGGCGTCAAAGTTGCCAACTGCATCTGCCTCTTCGGTCTGCACCATATCGGTGCCTTCCCGGTGGACACCTGGATCAAAAAGATCCTGCTGCGGGAGTATGCCCCGAAAAGCCGCTGCACCAGTCATGTTCCCGAATCACGGCTCTGCGAGGCGCTGATCGAAGAAAATTTCTCGAAATATCCGGGGTTCGCCGGTGTGCTGCAGCAGTATATCTTCTTTTATGAGAGAGAGTTCTCATCAAAAGCAGCCCAGACTGCTAACGTCTAGGACCTGCTGCCGGCAGCTTCTTCCAGATGTACGACTATAAAAAGCCACCGGAATGATAATTTTCACTTTCATCCCGATGGCTTAATATTTACTCTATTTCCCGTTCCAGCACACATTTCATGTGCCGGCACCGGCAATTTCTATCTCTTATTTGATCTCATCCGCAATGTCATAGATCAGCTTCTCCGTATCATCCCATCCAAGACATGGATCCGTGATGGATTTTCCGTAAATATGCTCGCCGATCTTCTGACTGCCCGGCTCTAAGTAGCTCTCAACCATAACGCCCTTGATGAAGTTGTGGATCTCCTCCGAGTGACGGCGGCTGTGAAGAACTTCCTTCACGATACGGATCTGCTCCATGTAACGCTTGTTGGAGTTGGAGTGGTTAGCGTCAACAATGCAGGCCGGATTCAACAGCTCCCGCTCCTGATACAGGCTGTAGAGAAGCTCCAGATCCTCATAATGGTAGTTCGGCAGGCACTGACCGTGCTTGCTGACTGCGCCTCTTAAGATCGTGTGCGCCAGCGGATTACCCTTTGTCTCAACTTCCCATGTGCGGTAGATAAAATCATGACCATGCTGTGCAGCGTAAACGGCATTTAACATAACACCGAGGTCGCCGCTGGTCGGGTTCTTCATTCCAACCGGAACGTCCATACCGCTGGATACAAGGCGGTGCTGCTGGTTCTCAACAGAACGCGCACCGATCGCGACATAGGAAAGTACATCGGAAAGGTAGCTGTAGTTTTCCGGATACAGCATCTCATCGGCTGTCGTGAATCCATAATCCTCGATCACGCGCATATGAAGCTTACGGATCGCTACAAGTCCTTCGTACATATTCGGCTTCTTCTCTGGATCCGGCTGATGAAGCATTCCCTTGTATCCGCCGCCTGTGGTACGCGGCTTATTTGTGTATACACGCGGTACGATAACCAGCTTATCCTTAACCTGCTCATTTACCTTGGCGAGACGGCTCATGTACTCACATACAGCGTCCTCGCGGTCCGCGGAGCACGGTCCAATGATCACGAGGAACTTTTTGCTCTTTCCCGTGATAACATCCGCAACCTCTTTATCTCTTGCCGCTTTTAACTCCACGCACTCCGGTGTCAGCGGAAATTCCGCCTTGATCTGCGCCGGTGTCGGAAGTAAACTTTTGTAATTGAATGACATAATTTTCTCCCCCAAAATATTATTTTCATGTAGATTCAGCCCTGCCTTTCTATATCGAATATGAACCGCGAACCAACTGTTCCAGACTGCATCATTCAATATCCAAATGCTGGCAAAACCAAATCATCACCTTTTAAGCACGTATTTTATTTTTAAGCACTTTATCGCTTTTAACTGCTGATGTGTCCATTTCTAAAAATGTCCCGCGCTACACATATGTCAGTGCGGGACATTTATTATTATAGTACAATTTTTTTAGGACTTCAAGTACTTATGTCTCTATATTTCTTTTTTTCGATGCTCCTTCCTCAATCTGTTTGCGTCCCGCTTGCCCGCATATATTTTGCATACTTTTTCTGGTAAAACAAAAACCCCAGAGTCCTTATAAACAAAGGATTCTGAGACTTTCATAAGAGAGGCGACAACCAGATTTGAACCTCCTGTCATCTCTCGAAACCCAGATAAAGAAAGGAGTTTACATGCCGATTGATGCTTGTGTTTGCGGGCGCAAACAGTGCGCAAACACATAAATCTCACCTTTTCTGGCTCTAAGTTCATTTTTTCTGATTTAATATACCGGTACATTGTAATGGTGCGTTGTTTATAAAAATGTCTCAAAAAGATATAAATTTATGTAATCGGAGGGTCACAGTCCCTACGCAGAGGGGCAAACCGCCTGCCATGTTGCGCAATTAGACGGTGCTGCTTGAGACGGATATCTAAGCGGACATTTTGTACAGGGCATATTTCTAGCAAAACTTGCAACCCATTTTATGGACCAAATACAACGAGGCTGTCGCATTAGCAATATTTTTGCTAGGTGACAGCCCCATTTATTATTACATTTGTAATGTAGCGGCCTCTTCAGAGTGCACGGATGGAAATGGAATGACATTTTCTGGAAGATGCTGTTCAGCTTCCCATAGTGTCAATTTCTGTTGCATATTCATCCAGCTCTCTGGAGAAGTATTCGTTGCTTTCGCGATGCGAATTGCCATATCAGGGCTTAGCATTGCTTTTTCATTTACAAACTCTGACAATGTCTTTCGACTGACCCCAAGCATTTTGGCAGCCTCTGTGATGGTAAGACCCAGCGGCTTTATAACATCTTCCAGGAGGACAGCTCCCGGATGTGTTGGTTTTCTATTGGTCATACATGTTCCTCCTTCTAATGATAATCTTGGTAATCTAGGAGATACGCATCCTGTCCTTCAAAATAAAATGTTAATCTCCAGTTGCCATTAACAGTAACAGCCCACATATCCTGTTTATCTCCTTTCAGAGGATGTAATCGATATCCTGGTAAATTCATATCCTGTGGACTTATACTTGCATCAAGACGATCAAGCATTCTTCCTAGTTTTGGCGCATGCTCTGGTTGGATTCCCTTCTTGGAACCACTTTCATAAAATTCCCTTAAGCCTTTGTGTGCAAATGATTTAATCATATTTATATTATACCGTGTAACGTTATGGGTGTCAAATAAGAAAATACAGTTCAGAAAAAATAAGATTCAGAAATTTTCCAGTTACCGTTTACTTGATAAGCATATCTGATGAACGAATGTGCGGAAGGTTCCTGGGAGCATCAGTATCCCGGACAGCATCCACGCCTGGTTCAGGCCGGGGAGATCAATCCATCCTGTAACCACAAAATAGAAAAACCCCGGAGTTGCAACCTCCGGGATTTTTCACATATTACTTGAGCACTTTTGTCGTTTTTGCCTAACGGCAGCCTAACATTAGTATAACATGTATGTTTTTTTCTGTATACCTAATAGTTTCCTTTTTTAATTTAATTTCTCGTATAATTAAAATAATCGCGCCATTCGAATTCTGTACGGTATCATTGTATTGCGATTATTACGGAAATGGTGCATTCGCATGTTACCCAGGCGCGCACTGGAAAGAGCTGTGCTTTCCGCATGCAGGGGGGGGGGAAAATCTCCCATGTTTATTTGCTCCCCGATATGCATCCTGTTAATGAAATTTTTTATGGTATGATTTCTTTATATAACAGAAAAAAAGCCATGAGGTGATCAACGATGAAAGAAAAATTTTTAATGGACCTGATCGGTTGCTATCGGGAGTATTTTCCGGAAAACATACCTGTTGAATGCTGAAAAACAGCGGCATTGATAGTATTCCGCTTTGCAATTCCAGATGAGGAATTAGATCATATATGTAAGTTGCTTATAGAGACTGAACTGGGAGAGCTGGAGTCGGCCGTGTATCAGGCATATCGCTTTTATATCAGCGAACCGTTCCGAGCGGCACTTGCATATATTTTACTGCACCAGGATCTTCCACTGTCAGAGGTCAGATATGGATTAACTGATGCCAGGCAACAATCCAGAACCAGAATCCGGAATACAAAAAAGGGAGAACAGTTCGTTGCAGAGCAGATGCAACGAACGGATTAACCGGAATCTGCTTTTACTTAGTGAGGAAATACAGGCAGGCGAAGATTCCCACAATATTTAAAGCCGGATGACTACACGTAATCATCCGGCTTCTTTAACTGCTTAAAATAAATCGGTTGTAAAAAACATTTTCTGAGATGCGGATATTCTGGACTTCAGATCTGAAGGTATTTGAAAACTTTCCCCCTTTACTCTATGCATAACGCTAAAGATATAAAACAAACAATATAGTTAAGCGAATAGTATTACTACATACACATATAAAAATGAATAATTCCTTACATTTTAGCCAAAAACTTACAGCGTTTTTATGATTTATTTACAAATATTGCATATTCAAAATAATTATGATAAAATTTACACACAATAAATGATGCGCCTAATTTTGAAATATTTAAACGTGAAAGGAATGATGCCAATGAATAAATGAACTTTTTTGAAGGAATTACTAATGACGGTGTTCCGGGATGGAATGTGGGACCTGTTTATACAAAATTGTCATAAGTATAAGAGGGTGAATACTGTTGAACAAAAAATTGTATATATTTTTTTCTTTAACATCCTTTGCTTATATGCTATCTGTTAGCGTATATTTGCTTAATAGCTTTATAATGTTAAATGATACTATTTTTGCGGTTACCAGAATTTTAATGATATGTTGTTTGCTTATATTTTTACTGTTTGGATTAAATTAAAAACAATTGCAAAAATAGAAGGGAATAATCAAACGCTAACCAAATTTCAACATATTCAAAAAGTATGGAGCATAGTCATAATAACTAGCCTAATAATTCTTGTTTTTAGAGATTTTGTATGAATATTATAGGGGCTGTTGCATTAACAAATATTTTTGCTAGGCAACAGCCCCTGTTCTGTAATGGAGCGGTTTCACCAGAATAACTTTTAACTTGGCACTTCACTACAAATAGAGATGATTCATCCAGCCTTGAGAATGGCAGATCCGGAAGCTTGAGCTAATTTCCGTTAGCATTAATTATAAGCAGTTCGATTTTAAGCCTGTAAATACGCAAATAACCCCTTACACAGAGGCAGATCGGCTACGGATCATTGAGCATTTATCCGGTGAGACTGACTTCTACTCCCTGGCCATTCTCTTTGATTTTCACATGGTACTGCGAATCGGAGAACTAAAGGGATTAAAATGGTCCGACATTGATGGGGATTTCATACGTATACAGCGCTTTATAGATGACAAGAACCGTGTCATCAATTCCATTAAGGGCAACACAGCAGATGGAATTCGCTCTATGCCGCTGACATCTGCAACAAAAGCGATTCTTAGCTAGGTCCGGAAGTTACAGCCTGACGATCAGGAATTTATTTTCTATCGTGGCGACAGCCCTTTGGCAACCGTCACCTTCAATCGGCATTTGAAAAAATGTTGTGACGAATTAGGGATTGAATACCGTTCCTCTCATAAGCTGCGTTTCTCGACAGCATCTATCATGTATAAGAACGGTATGGAAGACACCGAATTACAAAAACTGCTTGGACATACGACGCTTTCCATGACACGACACTATTTATGCAATATCACTTCCAACGAAGAGACTGCAAATAAAATGGCCGCTATCCTTGGTTAAAGGTATAGCGACCATTTTACTAACCTAATGAGAGAGTTATGAATGGCTGTTTGCGCAAAAAACTACTCTTCAAAATATTTTTTACGAGAGATAACTGAGACAAAGGATCTTATTGATCCGCAAATTTTTTATATGTATGAGCGGATCAGTAATATTCATTGCCATTGATAGGCCCGCTTGCGCAAACGATATATAGTCTCTTTAATGCATTGGAAATGTGCCATATTCAAGATCAAATCAATTTATTGTATGAATATAGATAAATAACTGCCCATACAACACATTGTTTTCAGACCGCAAACACGCGCAAACATCAAAATTATAAGGCAAAAACCCCAGAACCCTTATAAATAAAGGATTCTGAGGCTCTCATAAGAGAGGCGACAACCAGATTTGAACTGGTGATCAGGGTGTTGCAGACCCACGCCTTACCACTTGGCTATGTCGCCATA
>ERZ779842.149-NODE-149-length-83985-cov-10.504647_pt1 | contig 83985 bp, 68 predicted proteins | sample MGYA00511095_ERZ779842 | MGnify/ENA primary metagenome ERZ779842 (study PRJEB29588, sample SAMEA2154036) | human gut metagenome | biome: human gut; feature: human-associated habitat; material: faeces | place: Denmark | collected 2008/2010 ... | reverse complement strand
TTGCATGTGTTAGGCACGCCGCCAGCGTTCATCCTGAGCCAGGATCAAACTCTCATGTTAAAGTGTTTGTATCCAGGTCCAAAACTTAGCTTGGCTAATTTTTAAACCGTTCTACTGTTTTGTTAGGTTTTGTTCTGAATGTTCTCATTCATGGTCTAAACCAAAGACCATTTTTATAAGAATTTTCAGGGTTTTACATACTGTTCAGTTTTCAAGGAGCTCTGTTTTGTTGTTGCTGTGTCTCAGCGGCAACTCCGATATCTTATCACAGTGTTTGCTGTTTGTCAACAACTTTTTCATCTTTTTTCAAAACTTTTTTGAAGTTTTTTTAACCAGATGAACGGAGAAAGAGGGATTTGAACCCTCGCGCCGGTTTCCCGACCTACACCCTTAGCAGGGGCGCCTCTTCGGCCTCTTGAGTATTTCTCCTTATTACCGTAGCTAATTATCATTTATTAAGTTTGTCGGGCGAACTCGCCAGACGCAGGATTAATTATACAAGCTATAGTTCTTTTTGTCAACAACTTTTTTCATCTTTTTTTACCATCTTTTTACAGTATGATTTTTCTCTATACTTTTATACCAGAAAAGCGGGGAATCAACTCCTTTTCCGGCTGTCGGTTCTCCGCTTTCTCATCTGATATTATTTCTGATATTCCTTGATTGCCGTCTCATACAGGTTATTTCCCTGGGAATCGATCACGACGACCACCGGAAAATCTTCTACTTCCAGTTTCCGGATTGCCTCGGTTCCAAGATCATCGTAGGCAACGACCTCCGACTTTTTGATGCGCTGGGACAATAGTGCCCCCGCACCGCCGATTGCAGCGAAGTAGACGGAACCATTTCTCACAATAGCATCGATCACCGCCTGACTTCTCTTCCCTTTTCCGATCATGGCACCCAGGCCAAGGTCTAAAAGCTTCGGCGCGTACTTATCCATACGGCTCGCCGTTGTTGGTCCCGCAGATCCGATAGGGCGTCCCTCTCTTGCCGGGGACGGTCCCATATAGTAGATGACGTTTCCCTGCATCTCGATGGGCAGAGCTTCCCCCGCGTCCAGCGTTTCCTGCATTCTCTTATGTGCTGCGTCTCTCGCTGTATAGATGGTTCCCGTAAGAGTCACGTAGTCCCCGGCCCGGAGAGACACTGCGTCTTCTTTCTTAATTGGTACACTGATCTGTCTGTCCATGGTTTCCTCCCGCTTCTCTTATTAAATAACGCGATGCGCATGACGGTTTACATGACAGCAGATATTCACTGCCATCGGAAGTCCCGCAATATGCGTCGGATATGTCTCGATATTGACGGCCATGGCAGTCACACGACCGCCGAGTCCCCCCGGTCCGATTCCGAGTCCGTTGATCTTTTCAAGCATCTCTTTCTCCAGGTCTCTGACATACGGAACTGGAGATTCCTCGTTCAGATTTCTCGTCAGGGCATGCTTTGCCATCAAGGCGCACTTTTCAAATGTTCCTCCGATACCAACACCTACTACCATCGGAGGACAGGCATTCGGACCAGCGTCACGGACAGCCTCTAATATCTTCTCTTTCACACCCTCAATGCCATCAGCCGGCTTCAACATGAACACGCGGCTCATGTTCTCGCTTCCGAATCCCTTCGGCGCAACAGTGATGTCCACCTGGTCCCCGTCTACGATCTCGTAATGGATGATCGCCGGGGTATTGTCTTTTGTATTCATGCGGTCGATGGGATCACGGACAACAGACTTTCTTAAGTATCCGTCCACGTATCCCTGTCGGACGCCTTCATTGATGGCATCCGTCAGATTACCTCCCTCGATATGTACTTCCTGCCCGACTTTAATGAAAACGACGGCCATGCCCGTATCCTGGCAGATCGGGATCATATCTCTTCCGGCGATCTCAAGATTCTCCTGAAGCTGATTTAAGATCTGTTTTCCAAGAGGAGATTCTTCCTTCTCCACGCTCTCATTAAATACTTTTTTCATGTCATCCGAAAGGAAATGGTTTGCCTCGATGCACATTTCCCGGATGTTTTTTGTGATCTCACTCGCCTGAACGGTTCTCATAGACGATTTTCCTCCCGATTATTTTTTGATTGATCGCCATCGGACGGATTTCTTCCGGACATTCATGATGGCCTATTATTATGAAAAATACAGGAATCCGGCATTCCCAGATTCCTGTATCCAATCACTCCAGAGTCAGAAATCCTGTTTTATGGACGAATGGCGGTCTCATAACCTCTCTTCATATTCATGAACATTACTCCTCCGTGGTCTCCCCGTCCTCATTCTCCATGGATTCTGGATCTACCACGTTTTCGTCCTCCTCGTCCTGGCGGCTGCTTTCCCGGACTTTCGCGATGGAAGCAACGCGGACATCAGAATCGGCATCAATGCTCATCAGTTTTACGCCGGATGTATTTCTGCCGATGATGGAGATATCGTCAACACCCATGCGGATCAGAATGCCCTCATTGGTGATCAGCATGATATCTCTTCCGTCGTCAAGCAGCTTCATTCCGACAAGATTTCCTGTCTTTTCTGTCACATTGTAGCAGAGAAGTCCCTTACCACCACGAAGCTGCAGCTTGAATTCAGAGATTCTCGTTCTCTTTCCGTATCCCTTTTCGGAAGCAACGAGCATATACTCGCCCTGGCTTGCCATCTGCATTCCGATGACTTCATCGCCCTCATCGAGCTTCATGCCGATAACACCATAGGAAACACGGCCGGTAATTCTCGCATCCGTCTCTTTGAAGCGGATAGACATACCGAATTTTGTCGCGAGGAAAATATCCTCGGTATTGTCTGTCACCTTTACCTCGATCAGCTCATCGCCTTCGCGGAGCAGGATTGCCTGAAGACCTGTCTTTCTCATGTTGCTGTACTCGCACATTCTGGTCTTCTTCACCATTCCGCCCTTTGTGGCCATGAAGAGGTACTTGTCATCATCGATCTCACGCATCGGGATCGCCGCTGTGACCTTTTCGCCCGGCTGGAGCTGTAAAAGGTTCACGATAGCTGTTCCGCGGGCTGTTCTGCCTGCCTCCGGGATCTCGTAGGCCTTGATCCGGTAGCATCGTCCTGTGTTCGTGAAGAACATGATATAGTGATGGTTCGTTGTCATGAGAAGATCCTCGATGAAGTCCTCATCGATGGTCTGCATTCCCTTGATTCCCTTTCCACCTCGGTTCTGGCTCTTGAAATTGTCCACGGACATTCTCTTGATGTATCCAAGATTGGTCATCGCAATTACAGTGTCATCGTCGGAGATCAGGTCTTCCACGGACATATCATCGTCAAAGCCGATCTTTGTCCGTCTGTCATCACCGTATTTCTCGGAGATCACAAGGATCTCTTTCTTGATCACACCTAATAATTTATTTTCATCTGCAAGGATTGCACGCAATTCCGCGATTTTTGCCTCCAGTTCTTTGTACTCGTTCTCGAGCTTCTCGCGTTCCAGACCTGTGAGAGCGCGCAGACGCATGTCCACGATCGCCTGTGCCTGCGGGTCTGTGAGTTCAAAGCGCTCCATGAGGACGCGTTTCGCCTCCGCGACATTTGCGGAGCCGCGGATGATCCTTATCACCTCATCGATATGATCTAAGGCCTTTAATAAGCCCTCTAAGATGTGGGCGCGTTCCTCGGCCTTATTTAAGTCGTACTTCGTTCTTCTCGTCACAACGTCCTTCTGGTGGTCCAGATAGTACTCTAACATCTGGAGGATATTGAGGACCTTTGGCTCATTGTTTACCAGTGCAAGCATGATCACACCGAAGGAATCCTGCAGCTGTGTATGCTTTAAGAGCTGGTTTAAGAGGACGTTCGCGTTCACATCTCTCCTGAGTTCGATGTTGATGCGGATTCCCTCACGGTTGGACTCATCGGTGATTCCGGTGATTCCGTCAATCTTTTTCGTCTTTACGAGCTCCGCGATCTTCTCGATGAGTCTCGCCTTGTTGACAAGGTACGGAAGCTCTGTGACGATGATATGGCTCTTTCCGTTCGGCGCTGTCTCGATATTTGTCACCGCGCGGACTCTGATCTTTCCCCGGCCTGTGCGGTACGCTTCTTCGATTCCTCTCGTTCCCAGGATCTCAGCTCCTGTCGGGAAATCCGGTCCTTTGATGATCTGTAAGACCTCCTCCATGGAGGTCTGTCTTCCTTCTTCCACCTGGTTGTCGATGATCTTTACGACAGCCGCGATGACCTCGCGGAGGTTGTGGGGCGGGATATTTGTGGCCATGCCGACCGCGATACCGGTCCCGCCATTTACGAGAAGGTTCGGAAATCTGGACGGAAGTACCGTTGGTTCCTTCTCCGTCTCATCGAAGTTCGGGATAAAGTCAACGGTATCTTTATAGATGTCCGCTAACATCTCCACAGAGATCTTGCTGAGTCTCGCCTCGGTGTATCGCATGGCAGCGGCACCGTCGCCGTCGATGGATCCAAAGTTTCCGTGGCCGTCTACGAGCATATAACGCATAGACCATCTCTGGGCCATATTTACCAAAGCACCGTAGATGGAACTGTCTCCGTGCGGATGATATTTACCCATGGTATCGCCGACGATACGGGCACTCTTTCTGTGGGGCTTATCCGGACCGTTGTTCAGTTCCGCCATGGAGTAAAGGACACGTCTCTGTACCGGCTTTAAACCGTCACGGACATCCGGGAGCGCTCGGGATGCGATAACGCTCATGGCGTAGTCGATGTACGACTTCTCCATGGTCTTCTTTAAGTCTATATCATGAATTTTGTCAAAAATATTCGGTTCCATTCTTTCCTCCAATGCAGCCTGCGCTGCGCCTTAAACCTGCGTAAACTGCGCCGCATGACCATCCAGTAAACTTACCGATTCCCGGATAGCCCTGCTGCCGCATTAAATGTCAAGAGTTCCGTACTTCGCGTTCTGTTCGATGAATTCACGGCGCGGCTCTACCTGATCTCCCATGAGTGTCGTAAAGGTGAGGTCGATCTCCGACGTCATCTCCTCATTCATGGTCACACGTAAAAGGACTCTGTGCTCCGGATCCATTGTTGTCTCCCAGAGCTGTTCCGCATCCATCTCACCAAGACCTTTGTAACGCTGGATCTTGTTGTTCTGGTCACGTCCGATCTCTTTTAAGATATTGTTTAGCTCCTCATCACTGTACGCATACCATACCCGTTTGTTCTTCTCGATCTTATAGAGCGGCGGCTGAGCCAGGTAAACATAGCCCTGTTTGATAAGTTCCGGCATAAACCGGTAGATGAATGTCAGAAGCAGTGTACTGATATGGGCACCGTCCACATCGGCATCGGTCATAATGATGATCTTGTGATAGCGGAGCTTCGAGATATCGAAATCCTCGTGGATTCCCGTTCCGAAGGCCGTGATCATGGATTTGATCTCCGCGTTTCCGTAAATACGGTCGAGTCTCGCCTTCTCCACGTTTAAGATCTTTCCTCTAAGCGGCAGGATCGCCTGGGTGATCTTATTTCTCGCGTCCTTCGCGGAACCGCCGGCGGAATCTCCCTCTACGATGTAGATCTCGCATTCCTCCGGGTGCTTGCTGGAGCAGTCCGCAAGCTTTCCAGGTAAGGATAAGCCGTCAAGGACCGTCTTTCTTCTTGTTAAGTCTCTTGCCTTTCTCGCAGCAGCGCGGGCACGCTGGGCAAGAACGGATTTCTCGATGATCGTCTTTGCTACGGACGGATTCTGCTCGAGGAAATAGGTGAGCTGCTCAGATACCACGCTGTCAACAGCACCTCTCGCCTCGCTGTTTCCGAGCTTCTGCTTTGTCTGACCCTCAAACTGTGGCTCCTCGATCTTGACGCTGATGATAGCAGTCAGTCCCTCACGGATGTCTTCACCGGTGAGGGCCGGCTCGCTGTCCTTAAGGAGCTTGTTCTTTCTTCCGTAATCGTTGAATGTCTTTGTTAAGGCATTTCTGAAACCGGTGAGGTGCGTTCCGCCTTCCGGTGTATTGATATTATTTACAAAGCTGTAAATATTCTCGGTATAAGAATCATTGTGCTGCATGGCAACCTCCACCAGCACGTTGTCCTTCTTGCCCTCGCAGTAGATCACATTGTCGTAAAGCGGCACGTTACTGCGGTTTAAGTAGGTGACAAACTCCTTGATGCCGCCTTCATAGTGGAAGACTTTTTCCTTCTTGTCCTCGCGGTCATCTCTGAGAATGATCTTTAAATTCTTTGTAAGGAACGCCGTCTCGCGGAGACGGATCTTTAAGGTATCATAGTCATAGACGGTCTCCTCAAAGATGGTCTTGTCCGGAAGGAACGTTACTTTTGTACCATGTTTATCTGACGGGCAGTCACCCACGATCTTTAACGGGTACATGGTCTTTCCGCGCTCATAGCGCTGCTTGTAGACCTTTCCTCCGTGGTAGACTTCGACCTCCAGCCACTCGGATAAGGCATTTACAACAGAAGCTCCTACACCGTGCAGGCCGCCGGATACCTTGTATCCCCCACCGCCGAACTTACCGCCGGCATGAAGGATCGTAAAGACCACTTCGACCGCAGGAAGTCCCGCTTTTTTCTGGATATCGACCGGAATTCCCCGTCCGTCATCGACAACGGTGATGGAATTGTCGGAATTGATCTGTACATCGATGGTATCGCAGTATCCCGCAAGGGCCTCATCTACCGCGTTGTCTACGATCTCATATACCAGATGGTGAAGTCCCCTCGAAGACGTACTTCCAATGTACATTCCCGGTCTTTTTCTTACAGCCTCAAGTCCCTCCAAAATCTGGATTTGATCTGCATTATATTCTGCGCTCATGAAGTTCCTCCTTTAGTCTTCGCTCTCTACCGTTCCTTCAACAATCTTAAAAATCTTGTCCATCCGGAATTTGCTGTTTACAAACTCATCCAGCCCCGTACATGTGATCAAGGTCTGAATGTGGGTAATTTCTGAAAGTAAATGTTCCTGTCTCTTGCTGTCAAGTTCAGAAAGGACGTCATCCAGAAGAAGCACCGGATAATCCTTTACGATCTTTTTCACCAGCTCGATCTCCGCAAGTTTTAAAGAAAGAGCTGCCGTTCTCTGCTGTCCCTGGGACCCGAACCGCCTGATATCCGTTCCGTTTACGATGAAGTTCAGGTCATCGCGGTGGGGACCGGTCAGGGTCTGCCTCTGCCTGATCTCCTGAAACTGGTTCTTCGCAAGCTGCTCCCTGAAATTTTCCGGCGACACATTCGGCTCGTAGGCGATAGAGAGTGTTTCCTTTCCGCCCGAGAGCCCCGCGTGGATCTCCGCAATCAGGGGATTCAGCTCTTTTATAAACTCAGAACGCATAATTATAAGTTCTGTGCCGTACTTTAAGAGCTGCTCATTCCACATGGGAAGTGTCTCTTTTAAGGACGTGTTGTAGTCTATGTCCTTTAATAGTTTGTTTCGTTGTATAACCGTTTTGTTATACTGTGCCAGATTGTAGACATACAGCCTGTTTAGCTGGCAGAGTTCCAGGTCGACGAAACGTCTCCGCTCGGCGGGTCCGTTCTTGATAATGTTCAGATCTTCCGGTGAAAAGAAGATCACATTGACGATTCCGAAAAGTTCACTGGCTTTTTTGATCGGAACTCCGTTCACCGCGACCCCTTTTGCCTTATTTTTCTTCAGATGCATATCGATCCGGTAGGGAATTCCATCCCGCCGGACCATCATTTTGATGTGGGATTCGTCCGCACCGAACCGGATAATTTCTTTATCTTTGCTGCCCCGATGCGATTTTGTTGTGCTGCACACATAGACTGCCTCCAGGATATTTGTCTTTCCCTGGGCATTATCTCCATAAAGAACGTTCGTCCCTTTATGAAAATCAATATGTAAATGACTGTAATTTCTGTAATCTGACAGCTCGATGGATTCTATAAACATGAAAAAATCCTTTAATTTTCTACCTTAAATGTCTTTCCGTCATAGGAAACCGTGTCTCCCGGGTAAAGTTTTTTGCCTCGCTGGGTCTCAACTTCCCCATTTACTTTTACAAGCCCATCCTGAATTACAAACTTTGCGTCCACTCCGGAGCCGACCAGACCTGCAAGTTTCAATGCCTGTCCAAGCTTGATAAACTCATCTTTTAAGTGAATACTTTCCATTTTTCTCCTTTTTTATTCCAGATATATGAAAAAACCGACCCGAAACCCCGGATTTTACCGGAACTTCGGGGAAATTTCATCTGATTTTAGATCGCAGCGGCGTTAAAGTTTACCGGCAGGATCAGATAAATGTAGCTCTCATCCTCATCTTTGATGAAACACGGAGATTTCGCATTCATCATATAGAGGGTAACTTCCTCATCATCAATGATCCGCAGCGCATCACTTAAGAATTTCGGGTTGAATCCGATCATCAGATCCTGTCCTGTTTTATGGATCAGGATCTCCGCGTTCATGGTACCGAAGCTGGAATTTAATTTCAGGCTCATTTTTGAGTCTTCAATGTTCAGAATGATCGGTTTTTTGTCATTTTCGCGAATTAAAATGATAGCTCTCTCGATGCTGTCCAGGAAATCTTTCTTATTCAGAGACACTTTTGTGGCGTAATCGCTGGAAAGCATCTGGTCTACTTTGAAATATTCGCCCTCGATCAGGCGGGAAACTACGATCGTATCATCAAATTCGAAGAGAATATGGTTCGCTCCGAAGAAGATCTGGACCTCTTTTTCGTTGTCACCGGTGAGAATTTTACTGATTTCGTTCAGAGTTTTTCCCGGAACGATGACTTTTGTGCTTTCATATTCATCTTTTAATACAATTTTACGAATTGCCATACGATGTCCGTCGAGAGAAACGACTCGGAGTGTATCACCGTTTACCTCAAAAAGTTCGCCTGTCATCATCTTGTTGCTGTCGTTGACAGAGATGGAGAAGATCGTCTGGCGGATCACCTCTTTTAAGGAAAACTGGGAGAGTGTGATGTTTTTATTTCTCTCAATATACGGAAGATAGGAGAATTCCTCTCCATCTTTGCCCTGAATTTTGAATACAGAGTTCTCACAGGTGATCACAGTATTGAATTTTTCATCAGATTCGATGGTTACAAGGGAATCTGAATCGGATAATTTTCTTGCGATTTCAGAAAAAAGCTTTGCATCCAGTGCAATTTTACCTTTTTCAAGGATATCACCTTCAACTTTTGTCTCAATGCCGAGTTCCATATCGTTGGCAGTCAGCTTGATCTCATCAGTAGAAGCGTCGATCAGAATGCACTCTAAAATAGGCATTGTTGTTTTTGACGGAACTGCCTTGAGAACAATATTGATACCGTTTAAGAGAGCGGTTTTCTGGAATGTCAGTTTCATAGTTGTTGATAACTTCCTTTCTTAAGAAACGTTCACAAATAAAGAAATATATAAAAGATATTAGTCTTAACAGTAGTAGGGAGTGTGAATTTGTTTATAAGGGGGAAAACCCTAATGAAACCCTGAAAAAACCTCTGTGAAAACCATTGTGGGTAACTCTGCAAATCCAAAAGGACAACCCGGGAGTTTTCCACAGGCAAAAATCGGGAAAAATCATCCTCATTTTATCCACAAATTTTCAACGGGATTTCCACGAAAAAATCCACAAGCTTACTGTGGGTTGATTTTTTTCTTTAAAATATCGATCGTGTTCTTTAAATTCTCGTCGGTCTTTAATTCGCTGGCAATCTTTTTTGTTCCGTGAATGATCGTTGTATGATCGCGGCCGCCGAGAGCTTTTCCGATGTTCTGGAGAGACTCGCTCGTCATATCGCCGCAGAGATACATGACGATCTGGCGTGGGAATACGAGTTCTTTACTTCGTTTCTGGCCGATGAGATCAAGGGGTGTGATGCCGAAATGCTCAGAAACTATATTAATAATAAGCTGCGGAGTCACTTCGCGGGCAGCGTTCGGGGAGATCAGATCTTTTAATGCTTCCTCTGCAAGTTCAAGATTGATTTCCTTATTATTTAATTTGCTGGAAGCAACGATTTTTGTGAGGGCGCCTTCCAGTTCACGGATGTTGGATTTTACATTGGTAGCGATATATTTGATGATCTCGTTATCGATGTTGTATCCTTCAAGTTCTTCCTTTTTCCGGAGAATCGCCATCCGGGTTTCATAATCCGGCGGCTGGATATCTACGGTGAGTCCCCATTCGAAACGGGAACGGAGACGGTCTTCCAGAGTTTCAATTTCTCTTGGAGGACGGTCGGAGGAAATAATGATCTGCTTTTTTGCCTCGTAGAGGGCATTGAATGTATGGAAAAATTCCTCCTGGGTACTTTCTTTTCCGATAATAAACTGGATATCGTCGATCAGAAGCACGTCATTGTTTCTGTATTTTTCACGGAATTCCGTGGTGGAAACGTTGTTTTTGTTTCGGATTGCGTCGATCAGTTCGTTTGTAAATTTCTCGGATGTCACGTACAGAATCTTTGCGCTCGGGTTATTTTTCAGGATGAAGTGGGCGACGGAATGCATTAAGTGCGTCTTTCCGAGTCCCACGCCTCCATAAATAAATAACGGATTATAAATTTCGCCCGGGGATTCCGCAACTGCAAGGGATGCGGCATGGGCAAGGTTGTTGTTTTTTCCGACGACAAAGGTATCGAAGGTATAACGCGGATTTAAGTTCGCGTTTTGGAGAGCAAGCTGACTGACCGTATTGTTGGTTACATTGATCAGACGGTTCTCTTTTTCCGGTTCCTTCACGTCAGATTTTAACTTGAAATCGAGTTCGCACTGAAATCCTGTAATTTCTTCGATCGTAATTTTCAACAGGAATTCATATTTCTTTTTCACATAGCTGATAAACGCGGAATCAGGCACCAGGATCGTGAGGATATCTTTATCCACAGAATCCGGGATCAGCGGCAACAGCCATGTGCGGTAGGACACCTCTGAAATATCGTGTTCTTCCTTTATATTTAAGAGGATCTCGTCCCATTTCTCTTTGATTTCTTCCAGCATATTCATACTCCTAAACATGTGTATAACGATGTGCATAGTTGTGGAAAAGGCGGAAACCTGTCCACAAAAGCATATAAACCCACTCTGAATTTATTCTAGCGTAAAACGGAATAATTTTCAATGTCAAATGTGAAAATCCACAACTTTTCCAGTGACTTATCCACAACTTATCCACGATTTGGGGATAAGTTGATAATTATGAGTGGAAAACATGTGAATAGCCACATAACAAGATGTGCGCCAGGAGCGGACAGAAAAAATACAATAAATTGTGTCCGCGGGAGAAAGACACCGAAATCAGAAGGGAAAGAAAGAACGATTTTAGAGGACTGGACGTTGGAGAGGGCGTATATGAGGGAAAAATGAAAAATCGAAAAAAATTAAGGCAGCAGGAGAGAAAAAAGGGTGAGATCGGGAGAAAGAAGGCGGCAACAGGAATTATATTGTAGGAAGTAAAATTGAAAAGTAAAAATAAATGGAAAATTTTAGAGAAAGAATTTGACGGCATCACGCTGACACGCTATAATGCAAGACGTGACTATATTGCATTGTATCTCGCAAGAGAGCAGTAGCAGGAGGAAAAAGAAAAATGAAAATTGAAAAGAAAGTTCTGGACATGTCCCTCGCCGGGATCTTCACTGCGATCATCATCGCCATGTCGGTCGTACCGTTTCTCGGTTACATTCCGTTAGGCTTTATGAACGCAACGATCATCCACGTCCCGGTCATCATCGGAGCGATCATCCTTGGACCGAAGTACGGCGCTTACTTAGGACTGGTATTTGGTGTGACCAGCCTTGTAAAAGCGACCATTGCCCCGGGAGTGACCTCCTTCGTATTCAGCCCGTTCGTTACGATCGGCGGATACAGCGGAAACATGTGGAGCGCCGTGATCGCCATCGTGCCGCGTGTATGCATCGGCATCGTTGCTTATTTTGTTTATAAGCTGATCATGAAAGCAGCTCACGGAATCAAAGGCAGCCAGACCGTTGCCCTCTGGGTGGCTGGTATCGCAGGAGCTATGACAAACACACTGCTTGTCATGAACGGAATTTATATCTTCTTCGGACAGAGCTACGCGGCTGCGTCCAACAAGGCAGTGGAGCACATCTACGATGTGATCCTGGGAATCATCCTGGGATTTGGTATCCCGGAGGCGATCGTCGCAGGTATCCTTACGACGGCCATCACGAAGGTTCTGTTTAAAATCATGAAAGATAACGGCTGATCGGAAAGAGCCGGTTATATATGAATACCTTTCAGAAGCGTGGTGTGGCAGCTTCCGGAAGAAGATCAGGTATAAAAAATGAGAGCAGCGGAAAATAATAACGCTGCAGCTTCTATAATATGATACCAGGGTCAAAAGGTCAGAAGTTCGACGCAAGCTTGCTTGCAGGAGAATTTTTGACCTTGGGACCCGCCAAAAACATGAGTAAGTAGCCATTTTTCAAAGAAAAATGAGTGAATTACGAATGTTTTTGAGAATTGCGGGAGCACGCAGTGCAGAGCAATTCGGTATCAGAGGGGTCAAAAGCTTTTGACCCCAACATCATAATATAATGAAGAGATACTAAATATAGTGACATAAAATCAATACATACATTTTATGGGGGATAGCGAAACGCTGTTCCCCTTTTTTATTACTGAAAGACCGAAAAGTAACGTTCCATGCAAAAAGCAGAATGTGGATATAGGGCGGAAAAAAGGAAAAATCATATGGGAGAAATCCCCATGTTTTAAGGATTTTTTTGAAATTTAGTCTTGACGAAGGGCGGCAATTTTTATATAATCGATACGATGCTTCAATATGTCTTAGTTTATATGTACATGAGAAGGTACTTGAATTTAGAGTAAGAGGAGGTGCCGGGTTTATGAAGATGACATTTCAGCCGAAGAACACTCAGAGAAAAAGAGTTCATGGTTTCAGAGCGAGAATGGCAACAGCAGGCGGTAGAAAAGTTTTAGCTGCCAGAAGAGCAAAAGGTAGAGCTAGATTATCTGCTTAATGAACCAAGAGAGTATCCGGAAGTTTAGGAAAACTTTTGGATGCTCTTTTTTGTTATGCGGGATTTTTACGGCTTTATCGACTTAGTTTTGCAGAGGTATTGAATGAAAAGGTTCAATTCGTTAAAGAAAAATCAGGATTTCCAGACGGTTTACCGGGGAGGGAAGTCCTACGCAAACAAATATCTGGTCATGTACGTGATGGATTCGGGACGGGAGGACACGAGAATCGGAATTTCCGCCAGCAAAAAGGTCGGAAACAGCGTTGTAAGGCATCGGTTCGCGAGACTTGTCCGCGAAAGCTTCCGGTTAAATAAGGACATATTAGAAGAAGGAAAAGACATCATTGTTGTCGCACGTGCTGCGGCAAAAGACAAAAATTTCGACAAGATTGAGAGTGCTTTTCTGCACTTATGCGGGCTTCATAACATTTTAAAAGAATCGAAGTGAGTGGTTTATGAAATGGGTTCTGATTGGTCTGATTAAGATTTACAGGAAGTTTATCTCTCCCTGTATCGGCCCTCACTGTATTTATACGCCTACCTGCTCCCAGTACGCCATGGAAGCAATCAGAAAATACGGCGCTATAAAAGGTGCTTATCTTGCTTGCAGGCGGATTTTGAGATGTCACCCGTTTGCAAAAGGCGGTTATGATCCAGTCCCGTAAAAAACCCAGGAGGTAAGATATGGTTTTGACGAAGGCTGGTTCCATTCTGGGACCGATCGCGACTGTCCTTGGCTATGTCATGGACATCCTCTTCAGATTTACGAGCAGCTTCGGCGTGTTCAACGTAGGTCTGTGCATCATTCTGTTTACGATCGTAATGAAAACACTGATGATACCGCTCACGATCAAACAGCAGAAAACCACAAAACTCATGTCTGTCATGAATCCGGAGATCCAGGCAATCCAGAAGAAGTATAAAGGAAAGTCGGATCAGGAGTCCATGCAGCGTCAGAACGTGGAGATTCAGGCTGTTTACGAGAAGTACGGCACAAGCATGACAGGCGGATGCCTTCCGCTGCTGATCCAGATGCCGATCCTTCTTGCACTGTACCGTGTCATCTACAATATTCCGGCATACGTTCCGTCTGTCCGCGTTTATTTCGACAACGTTGTCACTCCGTTGATGGGACAGGCTGACTATGCTCAGAAGTTACAGGAAATCACAAATATCGCAACCGCCTGCGGCGGAAAATTAGACAAGTTTGATTTCACAAATGCAAACCGTCTTGTAGACATGCTCTATAAATTCTCCACATCCCAGTGGGGAGAGCTTCAGGCACTGTTCCCGGCAATCTCTGATGTGATCGGCCAGAATGCTGCTGTTGTCGAGAGAATGAACACGTTCCTCGGTTTAAATATGGCAGAGGCACCGGGCTGGGTACCGTCCTTCGCATGGATCATCCCGGTTCTTGCGGCAGTGTCCCAGTGGTTCAGCACAAAGCTCATGAGCGGAAATCAGCCGTCCACATCCGCAGATGCAGAGAATCCGATGGCCCAGTCCATGAAGACTATGACAACGACCATGCCGTTATTCTCCGCGTTCATCTGTATCACGATGCCGGCAGGTCTTGGCATCTACTGGATCGCGACCAGCGTTGTTACAATTATCCAGCAGCTCATCGTTAACGCGTACATGGATAAGGTAAACATCGACGATATGATCGCAAAGAACCTGGAAAAGGTAAATAAGAAACGTGCAAAACAGGGACTTCCGCCGGCTAAGGTAACTCAGAACGCTACCGCATCCTTAAAGGCGATCAAGGCTGAGGAGGAGAAGGAAAAAGCTGCTGAGGAAGTTAAGAAGGAAAAGATCGCGAAACAGATCGAGGAGTCCAGCAAGTACTACAACACCAACGCGAAACCGGGAAGTCTCGCTTCCAAGGCAGCGATGGTCCAGAAGTACAATGAGGCACATGACAAGCGAAAATAATAAGGGGGTTCTGTTATGGAAATGATTACAGTGACTGCGAAAACTGTGGAAGATGCAATCACACAGGCATCCCTGCAGCTCGGTGTGAGCAGTGATCGGATTCAGTATGAGGTCGTTGAAAAGGGAAGTGCCGGAGTTCTCGGCGGACTTTTTGGTTCCAAGCCGGCAGTGATCCGCGCGAAGAAGATCGAGACCGTTGACGATAAGGCCGTAGATTTCCTGAATTCCGTTTTCGATGCAATGGGCCTTGCTGTTGACGTGGAAGTGAAAATGAATGAAGAGGAAAAGGAGATGGATGTCAACCTGACCGGCGAGGAGATGGGACTTCTCATCGGCAAGAGAGGACAGACACTCGATTCCCTTCAGTATCTTGTAAGCCTTGTTGTAAATAAGGAATCTGAGGACTACTTAAGAGTCAAGCTGGATACCGAAAATTACAGAGAGAGAAGAAAAGAAACACTGGAGACTCTCGCAAAGAATATCGCTTACAAGGTAAAGCGGACAAGACGTCCGGTTTCCTTAGAGCCGATGAATCCGTATGAGAGACGGATCATCCACTCCGCACTCCAGAACGATAAATACGTATTCACAAAGAGCGAAGGTGAGGAGCCGTTCCGCCATGTTGTGATCGCGTTAAAGAAGGAAGAGCGCAGAGAGAGAAGACCGAGATACGAGAGACGCGAAAGAACCGCTGGTTCTGAGAATAGCTATCGCAGCAGCAGTCAGGAATAATAATTCACAGATCAGCCATGCGCCGCACTGTGCGGGAACGCATGGCTGATTTTGTCTGGAAACAAAGGTAACCAGGAAGGTGCTGAATAGTTGCAGATATCGTGATAGAGGGGGTTGCCTATGGCAGCCCCTTTGTGCTATGATAGGGTGATTAATTGTGTGAATTTCCGTGAGTTTACAGGACTTGCGGAGCCAGAAAATAGAAGATCATTCAGCTTGATGTTTTAAGTCAGCAGGCGTGAGTGACAGGATGGAGATTATGGAATATACAGATACGATTGCAGCGATCGCCACGGCGATGGGAAATTCAGGAATCGGAATCGTGAGGATCAGCGGTGAGAACGCGGTTGAAGTCGCGGAAAAGGTCTTTCGGGAACCTGGAAAGAAAAAGCTTTCTGAGGCGGAGAGCCATACGATCCATTACGGATACGTTTATGACGGGGATGAGGCTGTGGATGAGGTCCTTTTGATGCTTATGCGAGGACCACGGAGCTACACAGCGGAAGATACCGTGGAGATCGATTGTCACGGCGGAATGCTGGTCACGAGACGGATCCTGGAGACAGTCTTAAAGGCCGGGGCGAGACTGGCAGAGCCGGGTGAATTTACGAAACGGGCGTTCTTAAACGGCAGGATCGACCTCTCCCAGGCGGAGGCGGTCATCGACGTGATCAACGCGAAAAATGAATATGCGCTGCAGTCCTCTGTGAGCCAGCTTCGGGGGAGTGTATCGAAGGAGATCCATGAGATCCGGGAACAGATTATCTATGAGATTGCCTTTATCGAGTCGGCGCTTGACGATCCGGAGCATATTTCCTTGGACGGATACGGGGAGAAATTGCTTAAGGTTGTTCTTTCTGTGAAGAAGAAGCTTGAGAAGCTGATCCGTTCTTCCTCCAATGGACGGGTGGTTTCTGAGGGCGTAAAGACTGTTATTTTAGGAAAGCCGAATGCCGGAAAATCGTCCCTGATGAATGTTTTAGTTGGCGAGGATCGCGCCATTGTTACGGATGTGGCGGGAACGACGAGAGATATCCTTGAGGAACATATCTATCTTCAGGGAATCAGCCTGAATGTTGTGGACACTGCAGGAATCCGGGATACGGAGGACGTGGTGGAGAAGATCGGCGTCTCCCGGGCTATGGAAGAGGCGAAGAAGGCGGATCTCATCATCTACGTTGTAGATGGATCGAGGGAGCTGGATGAGAACGACTATCAGATCATGGACTTTATTAAGGAACGGAAGTCGGTGGTGCTCTTAAATAAGAGCGACCTGGAGCCGGTAGTATCCGCGGATGAGGTGGAGAAGCGGTCCGGGCATAAGGTGATCGGAATCTCCGCGAAGGAGGAGACGGGAATCGACCTCCTGGAAGAGGAGATAAAGTCCTTATTCTATGAAGGTGAGATCGACTTCAACGACCAGGTTATGATCACGAATGTGCGCCATGTGAAGGCTTTAAAGGACGCTTTCGAGAGCATGTCCATGGTGGAGAACAGTATAGAGAACGGCATGCCGGAGGATTTTTATTCGATCGATCTGATGGATGCCTATGAGAAGTTAGGTCTTATTGTCGGGGAGTCTGTGGAGGATGACCTGGTGAATGAGATCTTCAGCAAGTTCTGTATGGGTAAGTAAGATTATGGTGGAAAGAAATTGGCGGATCGGAACGTTTTTTATGGGAGATTCCGCTGGGAGTATAGAAGAGACAGTAGGGAATTGACAAGAAAAGAGGAAATAAAATGCCGGTAGTAGAGGAGACATATGATATTGTAGTTGTCGGCGCGGGCCATGCGGGATGCGAGGCGGCGCTTGCGGCAGCGAGACTTGGGTTTGAGACGATCATGTTTACGGTCAGCGTGGACAGCATTGCCCTGATGCCATGCAACCCGAACGTCGGAGGAAGTTCCAAGGGACATCTTGTCCGTGAGCTGGATGCCCTCGGCGGTGAGATGGGCAAAAATATTGATAAAACGTTTATCCAGTCGAAGATGTTGAATGAATCCAAGGGACCGGCGGTCCACTCCCTGCGTGCTCAGGCGGACAAGCAGGAGTACACGAGATCCATGCGCCGCGTCCTGGAGAACACGGATCATCTGACGATCCGACAGGCGGAGGTTGCTGAGATCCTCACGGAGGAAATCCCGGGCGAGTGCGGAACCTTTAAGAGGGAGCATGAGGGGCAGCAGGAGAGCAGTTATCCGGTGAAAAAGCGGATCGTGGGTGTAAAAACCTACTCCGGCGCGGTCTATAGGTGCCGTGCGGTGGTTCTTGCTACAGGTGTTTATCTCCGTGCAAGATGTATTTACGGCGATGTGAGCAACCCGACGGGACCGAATGGTCTGCAGGCGGCGAACCATCTGACAGATTCCTTAAAGGCGAACGGAATCGAAATGTACCGTTTTAAGACGGGAACACCGGCGAGAGCGGATAAGAGAAGTATCGATTTCTCCAAAATGGAAGAGCAGTTTGGAGATAAGCGGGTTGTTCCGTTCTCATTTTCTACGGATCCGAAGTCAATACAGAAGGAACAGATCTCCTGCTGGCTGACGTATACGAATGAGAAGACCCATGAGATCATCCGGAACAACCTGGAACGTTCCCCATTATTCTCCGGTGCCATCGAGGGAACCGGTCCGAGATACTGCCCGTCCATAGAGGATAAGGTCGTAAAATTCCCGGATAAGGAGCGTCATCAGGTATTTGTGGAGCCGGAGGGACTCTACACGAATGAGATGTACCTCGGTGGTATGTCCAGTTCCCTGCCAGAGGATGTTCAGTATGCAATGTATCGGACAGTTCCGGGACTGGAAAATGTCAAAATTGTTCGAAATGCATATGCAATTGAGTATGATTGCATCAATCCGAGACAGTTAAAGGCGTCCCTGGAGTTTAAAAATATTGACGGACTGTTCTCCGGCGGCCAGTTTAACGGAAGCTCCGGATATGAGGAGGCAGCCGTTCAGGGCTTTATGGCCGGTGTGAACGCGGCGAGAAAGCTGCAGGAGAAGAGCGCGGTGGTTCTTGATCGTTCCCAGGCGTATATCGGGGTCCTTATCGATGATCTTGTGACAAAGGAAAATCATGAGCCGTACCGCATGATGACATCGAGAGCGGAGTACCGTCTGCTCCTGCGTCAGGACAATGCGGATCTCAGACTTCGCGGGATCGGACATGAGATCGGTCTTGTATCCGATGAACAGTACGAGTATGTACTTTGGAAAGAAAAGGCCATTGAGGCGGAGATCGCACGTCTCGAGAAGACGAATATCGGTGCGAACGAGAAGGTTCAGACGTTCCTGGAGGCTCATGGAAGTACGGCGTTAAAGTCCGGAAGTACACTGGCGGAGCTCATTAAGAGACCAGAATTAAATTATGGGATGCTGGCGGAGTTAGATGAAAAGAGGCCGGAGCTTCCGGCGGATGTGCGGGAGCAGGTTGACATAAATCTGAAATATGACGGATATATCCGCAGACAGAAGCAGCAGGTGGCACAGTTTAAAAAGCTTGAGGGAAGAAAAATCCCGGCGGATCTCGACTATACAACGGTAAACAGTTTAAGAAGAGAGGCTGTCCAGAAGCTGAATCTCTATAAGCCGGAGAATATCGGACAGGCATCGAGAATTTCCGGCGTTTCACCGGCAGATATCTCTGTCCTGATGGTGCATTTAGAGCAGATGGGAAGGAAATAATTTGATGACAGATGAATTTGTAAAATTATTGGATCAGGGCTGCGCGGATCTTGGAATCGAGCTTTCGGATCAGCAGAAAGAACAGTTTTTTAAATATTATGAGATGCTGATCGAGAAGAATAAGGTGATGAACCTCACGGCGATCACAGAGCTTTCTGATGTGATCACGAAGCATTTTGTGGACAGCCTTCTGCTTGTTCTGGCTGCGCCGGAGCTTGGGTTAAAGCTTGACGGATCCGCAGAATACAGCTGTATCGATGTGGGCACGGGTGCAGGATTTCCGGGAATTCCGTTAAAGATTGCGTTTCCGGGACTGAAGGTCACACTGCTTGATTCTTTAAATAAGAGAGTGGGATTCTTAAATGAGGTGATAGAGGCACTGGGACTTACGGATGTTACGGCTGTCCATGGACGTGCCGAGGACTACGGACGCGATGCGAAATACCGGGAACAGTACGACATCTGCGTATCCAGGGCGGTGGCAAATATGTCTACCCTTTCCGAGTACTGTATCCCGTTTGTGAAAAAGGGTGGATATTTTATCCCGTATAAATCCGGAAAAGCTGACGAGGAGATTGCCCAGGCGAGATCTGCTGTGAAGCAGCTTGGCGGAGAGATGAAGGATATTATCGTAAAGATTCTTCCGGAGACGGACGTGGAACGCACCTTTGTTCCGGTAAAGAAGATGGCGATCACAGCGAAGAAATATCCGAGAAAAGCGGGACTTCCGGGGAAGGAACCGTTAAAGTAAAGAAAAACAGAATAGTAAGAAAAGGAAAGAACTTCAGGATCTTGTGAGTATGGATCGTGAGGTTCTTTTTTTACACATTCGAAGGGTGAGCAGAAAAGTCAGGAAATGTTTCACGTGAAACATCTGAACTGAAGAATTCCCAAAATTGTTACAATTAAGTCATGACATTTTTGGTTTTCATATTTGTAAAACAAAGAAGCATGATGATTCACTATATGCTGATTTGGACGAAAAAAGCACTTTATAATAAGCAGGCTTCCGACAAAATTTTTTATCCAAGACAGAATGTGACTGAAAACTTTAAACTAAAATTAACAAGAGTCCTGTAACACGTAAATAAATCAGAGTTGATGGAAGATTTATGACTATTCGGGAGATATGTGCAATTGATGCACTGAATCATCGTAATGAATAAAGATTTATCATGCACAGCAGGAGTACCGCATAATGTACTTGATGTACCGGCCGTCGTAAATGATAGACCTGAAGATAAAATATTGATCGATGTGGTATATCTCGGTCGAGAAGACGTCAACATCTTTTGAAGTTAAGAAGAATTTCTGAAAATTAACTCTTGATAAAAGTTACTTGTAACTGTTCAGTCCCCTCACAGTTAAGCGCAAATTCCATTCCAGAGCAGCTCCGCGGATGGATTCTTGTGCCTTCAAGTCTATGCTTCCTTAGCTTACAGTCAGCGCGGCAAATGCGCAGATCTACAGAACAGGTACTAAAAAATCAAAAAAGATGCCGCTACTGTTTAGAAAGTAGTGGCATCTTTGCAAACACCGAAGAAATGTTTCACGTGAAACATTTTAACAGATCTGATTTGAAGTGTTAGTTGAAGAACATCTGGACCGTGGAACTGACTTCTTCAGGGTTCTCAATTTGAGGAAGATGTTTGGTGTTTGGAATTGTACTGGACTCAATGGCCGGGTTACATTTTGTATATTCTTTTATGATCAGATCGATATCCTGCTCAGCTTCGCCGCCGAGGATGTAGATACTGTTGTCAATTTTTTCCAGAGTCTTTGTAATATTACATTTTGTATAATTACACTGGACACTGGCGTAGACGGATTTCGGGGAGTCACCAAGGTGGGCGGACTCGTGATATTTGTCGATGTAATGCGGGTTAACATCATAAGGATTATAGAAGTAGCTTTCAGAGAAGGTTCTGGAGATAATACTTCTTGCGGACGCAAAGTTGTAGAGCAGTGTACCAATGATCGGAAGATCAAGGATAAACTTATAATACCTTGCGGATTTTCCTGGTATGTGGCTGCAGGAGAGCAGAGAATCCGGATTGATAAACATCATCTGCTCGAAAAGATCCGGATTGTATCCGCAAGCCATTGTCACGATAGGAGCGGACGCACCGGTAGCAAGAATGTTTGTGCGGCGTCCAATCTCGGATTTTACAAAATCGTTTAACAACTGCACATAGAGAAAATTTGTGTAAGTTAAATTTGGCTTCTCTGAACGTCCGCAACCTAAAAGATCTATGGTGTAGACAGTATAGTGCTCTTTTAAAAGTGGAATCAGAGAATCCCACTCACAGCTGCTGGACGCGTGAGTCAGGTCATGTACGAGAAGAAGTGGTTTACCAGTGCCGGTTTTTGTATAGTAGATATTGCCAAGTCTCCAACGACAGCAGCGCGGTTCCGGCTGAGCAAGAAGATTTCTTGAAATGGCAGACATCTTGATATATTTGTTAATCAGTGCTGTTCCGACTGTTGCACCGGCTGAGAGGAGAATAGCAGTGATGATTTTATTTTTAGCTTTCATAGTTCACCTCGGGTTTAGATGATGATGTTATAGAAATACAGTTTCAAGGGATTGAGAGAGGAGAATAGTGGTTTCATGACTATATTCCTATTTGACAACTCCTTATTATATTATAATATAATTGGTAATGAGATACAACAGGCGAAAATGTGAAATGTTTCTGAAGATAAATGTTTCACGTGAAACATAAAATGATGCTTGTATGATTTGCAAAAATGTTTCACGTGAAACATTTTTAATTTTATAAGGTAAAGCAATAGGAAAATAAGAAAAATTGTGTTATACTAAGTTTCGCTAATGATCGGATGGGAAAGATTATCAAGATTCAAATGATAGAGAAAATCAGTAAATATGGTTAAAATGAGCTAAACCAGACTGATATGCGAAATAATTACAGGATAATAAAAGTAGAGCTGACCTGCAGAAAGGATAGAGGTATGGGACGTATTATTGCAATTACAAATCAAAAGGGTGGTGTCGGAAAGACGACGACTGCAATCAATTTATCCGCCTGCCTGGCTGAAGCAGGACAGAGGGTGTTGACTGTGGACTTTGATCCACAGGGAAATACAACAAGTGGACTTGGATTGGAAAAAGGAAATATTGACAATACTGTATACGAACTGCTGATGGGAGAATGCACCGTGGATGAGTGTATCAATCCAAGTGTGCAGGAACGTCTGGACGTGATGCCGTCGGATGTGGACCTTGCCGGAGCAGAGATTGAGCTTCTTGATATGGAAGAAAAGGAGAGCATTCTCAAGAAAAATATGGAACTGTTAGACGGAAAGTATGATTTTATTATCATTGACTGTCCTCCGTCCCTGAACCTTCTCACGATTAACGCACTGACTGCGGCCAATACAGTTCTTGTCCCGATCCAGTGTGAATACTATGCCCTGGAGGGATTAAGTCAGGTATTAAAAACGGTAAATCTTGTTCAGAAAAAGCTGAATCCATCTTTGGAAGTAGAGGGCGTTGTTTTTACAATGTATGATTCCAGAACAAATCTGTCTCTGGAAGTTGTAGAGAACGTAAAAGAACACTTGAATGAAAATATTTATAAGACAATTATTCCGCGAAATGTCAGACTGGCTGAGGCACCGAGCTACGGCATGCCGATCAATCTTTATGACAGCCGATCATCAGGAGCGGAGAGCTACAGACTTTTAGCAGCGGAAGTCATCAGCAGAGGAGAAGAAATATAATGGCGAAGCGTGGATTAGGTAAAGGTTTAGGCGCGTTCTTCGGGGAAGAAGTCACAACTACGAAAGAGAACGCTGCAGAAAAAGTGAGCAGAAGTGAGAGAAAAGACCACCTGATGGTAAATCAGGGCACCACGAAAAATACGGAAAAAGATGGAACAGGGAAAAAGACGGACAGCAGTAAAACAGCAAAGACGGGCACGAATGCTGAAACGATCGTAGTCGAAAAGATCGTCGAGAAACCGGTGGAAAAAATTGTTGAGAAGATCGTCGAGAAGCCGGTCGAGAAAATTGTCGAGAAAATCGTAGAAAAACCGGTCGAAAAGATCGTGGAAAAGCCGATAGAGCAGACGTTGAAGCTCAACCTGATTGAACCGAACAGCGAGCAGCCGAGAAAAAATTTTGATGAGGAAAGCCTTCAGGAGCTGGCGGATTCTATCAAACAATATGGAATCTTACAGCCACTGATTGTCCAAAAAAAGGGAAATCATTATGAGATCATAGCCGGTGAGCGTCGTTGGCGCGCGGCAAAACTTGCCGGAGTCACAGATGTTCCTGTATTGATCCGTGAGTATGATAAGCAGCAGACTATGGAGATCGCTTTGATTGAGAATGTACAGCGTGCTGATTTAAATCCGATCGAAGAAGCACAGGCATTCCAGCAACTGATTCAGGAGTTTCATCTCACGCAGGAGGAGATTGCAAATCGTGTATCCAAGAATCGTGCGACGATTACAAACAGCATGCGCCTTCTGAAACTTGATATTCGTGTGCAGGATATGCTGGCAGAGGGAAAGATTTCCAGCGGGCACGCGAGAGCACTCCTGGGACTTGAAGAAGGTGAACGCCAGTATCAGGTAGCTGCAAAAATCATCGAGGAGAAATTAAGCGTACGTGACGTGGAAAAACTTGTCAAGATGATGAACCGTCCGCCGAAAGAAAAGAAACCGGAAAAGGGACCGGATATCGATCTCATCTACCGGCAGGTGGAAGACAAATTAAAGTCTATCATGGGTACGAAGGTCGTTATCAACCAGAAGGATAAAAATAAGGGTAGGATCGAGATCGAGTACTATTCCCAGGAAGAGTTAGATCGTCTGATCGAACTTATGGAGTCTTTAAGAGTGTAATAAATCAAACGAAAAGCACAGACACAAACGGAAGGACAGAAAACAGAAAATGGAAAACAGTATGTTATACAGTATCCCCATCGATCCAATGGTACTGATCGTCGGATTTTCAATCCTGTCATTGGTGTTATTGATCGTGGTGATCATTTGTATTGTAAAGCTCAATAAACTGTACCGAAGATATGATATCTTCATGCGAGGAAAAGACGCGGAGACACTGGAAGATACGATCATGGATATCATGGATGAGATGGAGGAGCTGCAGGAAAAAGATCGCTCCAGCAAGGATGCGATGAAACAGCTTTCCAGGCAGATCAAGTCCTCATTCCAGAAATTCGGATATGTTAAGTACAATGCATTCAAGGGCATGGGCGGCAATCTAAGCTTTGTTATCGCAATGTTAGACAACAACAACAGTGGTTTCATACTGGACGTTGTACACAGCCGTGAGGGCTGTTATATCTACTTAAAAGAGGTAGAGGAAGGTGCGACAGAGGTTCTCCTTGGCGGTGAAGAGCAGGAAGCGCTGGAGCAGGCGCTGGGATATGTAAAACGTCCGACGATGGATGAGCGCCTCGCAATGAAGGAAAAGGCCGCAAACAGCAAGAAGAAAGAGTTAAAAAGCGGCTCAGGAGAGCAGGATATCGAGGTTCCGAGCAGTGAGCGCAAAAAGAGCGAGCGCATGAAGGAATTGAGAAAACGTCAGGCAGAGCGCCGTGAGAATGAGGAAGAACGTGTAAAAAAGTATGCTGACGCATACGATGTAGAAGAAGTTGAGATTGAGACAGATACCATCGAGAATTTTGATGCTCTGTCATATGATCCCGACGGTGAGGATAATAAAGGAGATTATTGATCCATATGCATAAATTTTTACGTGCAGCTGGTTTCAGCATGTATACAAAGAAAAAAGATATTGAAAAACTGCTGGATTTGCTGGAACGGCAGCCGTCAATGACGCGATGTGTTCAGGTCGACGAGGAGAGCAATGTCTGCGAAATGCGTACAGAAGTTGCTCCGGGCCTTGGAATTTCAATCATCGGAGAACTGAACGAAGAGGGAAATTTCGAGCGGGAGTTTTACTTCCCGTATCAGGAGAGCCATATAATCGGATCCACGGAAGAGTGTTCCGTTCAGAGACATACGGAGAAAGAGACTTACTCCGGCATGGTGGATGAGAATAAGGTCGGTATCACATTGATCTTCTACATCCAGAATTTTATGGAATTCAGAGAAAGAATGTTGGATAAAGAGCATCATTCCAAGATCAGTTCCGTCTGCTTTTCCGGGATGTCCATCGGTGGAAAGGTTCTTCTTCCGATCAAGAAGAGCCAGAAACAGATCCAAAAGGCAAAGGTTGCTGCGAAAAACCGCAACAGTCTGATTGAGGCCGCAAAAAATGGGGATGAGGACGCCATGGAGAGTTTGACCATCGAGGATATCGATCTTTACTCCCAGATTTCCAGAAGAGCCATGAAGGAGGATCTCTACTCTATTATAGACTCCTGTTTCATGCCTTGCGGAGTGGAATGTGACCAGTATTCTGTCATCGGAGAAATTGAAGAAGTTGAAAAAATCCGAAATATTTACACAAAAGAGGAAATTTATCGTATGAAGATTGAGAGCCACGATCTGGAGTTTGTGGTCTGCATCAACAGTAAGGACCTCTTAGGTGAACCACAGCCGGGCCGTCGTTTTAAAGGACAGATCTGGATGCAAGGGACTCTGAAGCTGGAAGACATTATAAGAAAACAGGGAATAAAATAGGTTATAAAATAAAAGCCATCAGGGCACAGAATCTCAGATTACGGACTGTGCGCGATGGCTTTTAGCTTTTCAGTACAGCTTTTCGTGTAAAGTGAAGCTTTGATGTCTTGACTTTCAGGGTGTTGTTTGTTAAGATATATAGCGTAGCTTTTTTAAGTTGCGTGTTTCTGTGGATTCGCCAGACGAAAGTGGATGAGTTCATAAAGTTGGTTACCGTGACCGAAAGGCTGAAAAGCCCGAAAATACGGAATTTGTTCCCATAGTTAAATGGATATAACAAGCGCCTCCTAAGGTTGCGTTACAACGGTCACCTCAAAAAAACTAAATAAGGGATTGCAGTTCGACTTTGATCGGGCTATAATCATATATCAGACACGTCCATATAGCTCAGCTGGATAGAGCACACGCCTCCTAAGGTAGAACCATGACGGAACCCTTTTGAAGAAAAAGGGTAGCGTTTGAGGGTCACTTAAGGAAGCGAAATCTGAAAAATCAGAAGAGATAAGAAAGAGATAATTCATCACGAAAGTGTTGGAGTTATAAATGATGGCAGCCGGAGCCAGAAGGGCAAAAAAGCCCGGAAATACGGCATTTGTCTCCTTAGTTAAATGGATATAACGGGGCTCTCCTAAGCGGCAGATTGTTCGATTCCTTCGAGCCTTGAAAATTGCATAAAACTTATAAATGTCTCAGTAGCTCAGTTGGATAGAGCACACGCCTCCTAAGGTTGTGCTCTACCAGCTGCCTTACGGGGAAAAGTGATCGTTGCCAGTCTCAATTTAATATAAGTCTCTGTAGCTCAGCAGGATAGAGCGTTCGCCTCCTAATAATCAGGTCATCAAAGTCCTGGGAGGCGGATCGCTCCATCCTTGACCATGAAAAATCGAATATGTCTCCGTAGCTCAGTTGGATAGAGCACACGCCTCCTAAGCGTGGGGCCGGCAGTTCAAATCTGCCCGGGGACGCCATAAATGCCGTAACCGCAAGAGGTTGCGGCATTTTCCTTATCTTTTTTCGCTACGAGGATTAGAACAGATTTCCTTTTTATCATTGGTTAGAGTGGAGACTTCTTACTCCCATCTGCTCAAATTTCCATCACAGGACTCGAACGATTTTTATGCCAAACTTGAAAAAACTGCTCATTTTGCTAATGAGCACTGCCGCAGCGTTTTATGTCGTCTCATGCTTTCCTGTGTATTTATGCACCAATCAGTTTTTTTGCTAACTGATTCATAATCTGTTCTCCATACTGCTCAACAAACTTTTTCGTGAAGGCATCCATGAGTTCGGGTTTAGCCTCCAACTGCTTCAGCAGAATTTCAGAGTCAGGTTCAGCAACGGCGCTTTCTGCGCGAAGCCTTTGCTCAACGCCACGCAAATCCGCGTTCGCATAAAAGGCCATTTCGAATTTCTGGGCGTTGACCTTCCGATCCTCATCCAAGATGTGTGCGTAAACTTGGGTAACCATGTCGCTTTGTGCATGACCGGTATCACCCTGCGTTGCCTTAACATCTCCCTTATTGATTTTCAGCTTATAAGTTGTGCTGGAGTGACGGAGAGAATGAAAAACAACATTTGGAAGACCAGCGGATTTTTTCAATCGTTCAAACTGATTTCCAATAATCCGATCTTCACAGGGGCGGCCCGTTTCCTGCGCCAAAACCAGATTGTAGTCGATATAGTCATCGCCCATAAACTCCTTGAGCTTGTCCTGCTTCTCTTTCCATTCCCGCAAGATAAAGGCAAGAGTTCGCGGAATCCAAACCTTACGAATGCTGCTTTCTGTTTTAGGCTTTTTCAAAACGAGCCGCGTAGAAGACTTCCCGCCCATCAAGCGCGGGAATACAAAGAGGATGTCCTTTTCGCCAACTGCGTTGATAGCCTTCTGGTCAACACGGGCCAGCTCTTTTTCAATCCAGACGAAGGCATCATCCCGAGCGATTTCTTCATCTGATATATGAACACAGTCCCATGTAAGGCCGGTGATTTCGCCCATCCGCATGGAGCAGGCAAAGGCCAGGTTGATTGCGACATACAGCTTTCCATCCGAGCAGTGGTTGAGAGCATCTCGAATAATATCGGCAGTCCAGATGGCTCTGACCTTTTTCTCCCGCTTGGGCAAGATTGCATCCTCGAACGGATTTTTACCAATAATGTCCCAGCGGACAGCCTGATGAAATGCACAGCGCATCAGCTTAATAATCTTTTCAATGGTGCATGGCGTAACAAAGTCTGTCCGTGCATGTCTGTATGGAGTTTCGATTGGAGGCGTTTTCTGCAGCTTCTGGATGAATTGGTCCACTGACCTGCGATTGATGTCCTGCACAATTTCGTCCCCAATCAACGGGTTAATGTAATTGCTGATTAAGCCATTATTAGAAGCATAAACAGACAGTCCCCATCTTTTGGTTCCATATAGTTCTACAAAGTCTCGCAGAAAATCTTTTACGGTCAGTTCACTGGGCGGAATAAAAGTGCCGTTATTGATCTCATTTTCCACCGCGGCTTTCCGCTTCAACGCCTCTTTTTTGGTTATAAAAGTTTCCCACTTCTGTTTCTTCTCACCTTTTGAGTCATCATAGGTGTAGACAACAGCATATTTCTTACCGCGTTTCTGTATTGATGCCATAGTTGTAGGCTCCCTTCCAAATCAATCGGAACCATCAAGCCATTCGTCAAAGGACTTTCTGGAAATCCTCAATTTAGTCCCTATGCGTACAGATTTGAATGCTCCGCTGGCGCACAGGTTATAAATGGAGCGTTTGCTGACGCCCAGGATCTCAGCAGCCTCTGAAACGGAATAGCTCCGTTTTTCTGCATTATTCCGATCTGTGTTTTCAAGAAATTGTTTATCAGCCACGAATAGCCTCCTTTCTGTGTGGCCGACAAAGAAGCCTACGATTCCCTACATATATCATATACGCTTTCTCTGCCGCCACATCAACAAAAAAGTAAAAAACAAGGCGTTCGATTCCAAATATTTAAGTAAGCTGTCCCAGGTCACTTCCTGCGCCGGGGCTTTCCGCCGCGTATTGCCAGGGCCTGCTATGCAGTATTTCAACCGTGGGTGAGCACACAAAGTCTCCGCACACTATCCGCGCTCCCTGTATAACCCCTGAAACAGAGTTATTCTTTTTTCAAAGTACAAAGGCGTACAGATCAGCATGGAACATCCTGCTATATCTGTACGCCCTATAAATAGGAAAATGGTGCAGGAATTTCTGCACACATTACATGCTTTCTCAAAAACTTTTGAGAAAGTAAAAGCACGCGCCCGAAACACCAAATATAGATATTCATTCTTGACTAAATCAATATATTGTGCTACCCTGTACTTGTAATTGATTTTTGTGCGTTCCCCATGTGGGATACAGATCTTGTATCTGTACGGCAAGGCTCAAAGCCCTGCATTGCACACGCAGTTAAGATTGTATTTGTGCCAGTAGTATTGCTGCGCCCATTCGGGCCAGTATATTACTGGCTTTTTTTATTTTTCGGGGTTTCCCCATCAGCGAGGATGACATTGGTTCATAGGCAACTATGGACAACAGGCGTTTTGCCCTTTGTCATGCTCGCTTTTTTGTCGCCCAAATGCCGGAAACGGCTTTGAGGATATATCAAACTACAGAAAGGCAGGTAACACGCATGAATGTAAAAAAGCGAAGGCAGGAGCCTATGGCAAAAAGGAAATGGCCTTTGGAGAACTGGCAGCATCAGAAGGTGCCCAAATCCAGCCAAGTCCATAGTCCAATGATTCGAGTACACGCTATTCCCCGCCGAACACGGAGGGGGTGCTAAAGATGCCGGCGAGCAATGTAGCCGCCGAAAAGCGAAGTCAACCCCAAATTTTGGTGGAAACGGCGGGCCTGTCCGAAGAGGAATGGCTTGCATACCGCCGGAAAGGGATTGGCGGCAGTGATGTGGCGGCTCTGCTGGGAATTTCACCCTGGCGGACGGCAAGAGACCTCTACTTTGACAAGTTGAATATTGTAGCGGTCGAAGATAATGAGGACAACTGGGTTGCTCTGGAAATGGGGCACCTGTTGGAGCCGTTGGTGGCGAAGATATTCCAACACCGCACAGGGTACAAGGTCTATCAGATCAAAAAAATGTTCCAGCACCCACAGTATTCGTGGATGCTGGCCGATGTGGACTATTTTGTGGAATTGCCGGATGGCAGTACCGCAATTCTGGAGATTAAAACGACAAATTATAACGCAAGGGATAACTGGTGGCTAAACGGTGAAGAAACTGTTCCCGTCTATTATGAAACCCAAGGGCGGCACTATATGGCTGTCATGAATGTGGATCGCTGCTTCTTCTGCTGCCTGTATGGCAACAACGAGGAAGAAACCATTATTCGTGAAATCCGGCGGGATGAGTCCTATGAGGAGGAGATGATTTTCCTGGAGCAGTATTTCTGGGAAAACCATGTTCTTACCAGGACGCCGCCGCCTTATACCGAAGATGGTGATCTGGTGCTTGAAAGCGTGCGCCGGCATACGGGCTCCGCGGATCAGGATGCCCCCGTTGTAACGCTTGATTTGAGCCTGACAGCCAAATTGATGCGCTATCTCCAGCTCCAAGAGCAGAAGAAACTCACGGAAGCAGGCAGCAAAGAGATCGAGGCGGATATGAAGCGGCTGAAGGCGGCGCTGGTTGCGGAAATGGGCAAGAGCTGCAAGGCCGTTTGCCAACAGGATGGGGTGAACTATATTGTCACCTACAATCCAGTGAGAACGCCCGGCATTGACAAAGACAATCTGATACGGCTGAAGCTGGACCACCCTGATATTTACGAGCAGTATGTAACCGTTTCAGAATCCCGAAGGTTCAGTGTGAAAATTGATACCAAGACGGCATGAGAAAGGAGGAAAATGATTTGATCCATAGAGGAACTTATGATGGGACAATTTACTATAATCCTGCAAATAAGTTCTGCATCATCAGTGTAAAAACCGCGGAGAAGGATGTACCCGAAGAAGCCAGGTCTATCCGCCGACGCAAGGATCATCTGATTCGGTTTGTGGCAACCGGCTACGAACTGCCCCGCACAGATGCGGTAGAACTGGAACTGGATGGCGAATGGAAAAAAGGAAAGTATGGGATGCAGCTTCAGGTGGAGCAGTGGCATGAAATTGTCCCTCAAACCAAGAGTGGAGTGGAAGGCTATCTGGCCTCTGGCCTTATCAAAGGCATTGGGCCGGCGCTCGCCAAACAGATCGTATCACGCTTCGGCGTGGAGACACTGGACATTCTGCAAAATCGCCCGGAGCGGCTGCTGGAGATCAAGGGCATCACGGAGAACAAGCTGGAGGCCATCAAGACCTCATATGCAGAGAGCCGGATGTTGCAAGACCTGATGACGCTGCTCTCCCCGTTCAAGATTACACCGAAAACAGCGCAGAAGATTTATCAGTTTTTCGGCCCGGCCAGCGTGGACATTTTGAAAAAGAGTCCGTTTGAGCTTTGCCAAATATCCGGTTTTGGCTTTTTAAGGGTGGATGCCATCGTTCAGAAAAACGGAGGCGACCTGCGCGCCCCTATGCGAATCAAAGGCGCCTTGTTCTGGGCGTTGGAGGATAGCAAGGGGAAAAACGGACATTTGTTTTTGACCAGTGAGGCTTTGCAAAAAGAGGCGCTCCAATTACTCAACGCTAAAATCCCTATTCCTTCGCTTCGGCTCCATGCACAAGAGGTCAGCGATGTCCTCGAAGATATGATCCTGCATGGAGAGGTCGTATCCGTCAAAGGAGACATTTATCTTCCCCGTGTGTTTGCACAAGAGGATGAAACCGCCCGCCGGATTGCGATGCGTGTGGTGGAGCCTCCTGCTCCGGAGAAGATCGAACAAATTTTGGAGCAGGTCAAACGAGAAATTGGATTGGCGCTGTCCTCAAAACAGGAAGCGGCTGTGTATGCAACCTATCGCCACAATCTTTCCATCATCACAGGCTCCCCGGGCACCGGCAAGACAACCGTGCTGAAAACAATTTTGGAGGTCTACCGCCGCCTGCATCCCCAGGGAGAGATCGCCTTGATGGCGCCGACAGGCCGAGCCAGCCGGCGTATGGCGGAAAGCACCGGGGTTGATAAGGCCAAAACGCTGCACAGCATTTTGGGGCTCGCCAGCGAGGAAGATGAAATAAAACGCAACAACACCCAAGAGCCGCTTTCGGCCGATTTGATCATTGTGGACGAGTTTTCCATGGTGGACATGTGGCTGGCAAATAAATTTTTCTCACGCATCAAAGGTGGAGCACGGGTCATTCTTGTCGGAGACCCGGATCAGCTTCCCAGTGTAGGCGCCGGGAATGTGTTCCGCGAACTGATTGACTGCGGCCTTATCACCGTGACGGTGCTGGATCAGATTTTCCGTCAGTCCAAGGACAGCCTGATCGCCTACAACGCCAAATTCATTAACGAAGGCAACACCAAGCTGTACTACGGCCAGGATTTCGTTTTCATGGCAAGCAACAATCAGGCGGAAGCCGCTGAACGAATTGTTGCCCGCTACTGCCGGGAGATCGAGGAAAGTGGGATTGACCGGGTGCAGATCCTGTCGCCTTTCCGCTCGGATGGCGCGGCCTCTGCGGAACAGCTCAACGAAGCGATCCGCGAAGTGGTTAACCCGTTCCGTTCCGCCGAGGAAGAAATCAAAATCGGTGTCAAGGTATTCAGGGTCAATGACCGGATCATGCAGACCAAAAACACTGCCAAGGTATCCAATGGCGACCTGGGATTCATCCGCTATATCAAAAATGATGAAGATGGAACTCGCGTTGGACTTGACTTCGGTGTGGGCCGTGAGTTGGAGTACGGCATAGAGGATATGGTCAATCTGGACCTCGCCTATGCCACCACGATTCATAAAGCAATGGGCAGCGAGTACGATACGGTCATTATGCCGCTCTTAAAGGCACATACTGTCATGCTCTATCGAAATCTGCTCTACACTGGCATTACCCGCGCAAAAAAGCGTGTGGTGCTCATCGGTCAAAAGCAGGTACTGTTCATGGCAATCCATCGCAACGAGATCGGCAAACGCAACACGCTTCTGGGTGAGCGCATCCACCTGTACTATAAGGCGTACGCCCGGCGGGCCGGTATTCCCGTTCCGGCGGACTTGGAAAAAGAATTGAAGCACGCAGGCTAAAAATGTGACGCAAGGTGCAGAAAAATGCCCGGCGTCCCCTATTTATTATACAGGAAGGAGTTTATGAAGATGAGTGACAACAACAATAATGCAAAAACGATGTACGAGGCCGTTCCTGCCGCTGCGGAACTGAACAAGGTACCGGGGTTTGATCCGCTGAAGTTCCTCCGGCGTGCCGGGGACTCCATGAAATTGGACTTACCCTATCAGAAACTCTGGTTCCGAATGGCACACCCCAACGGGCGTATGCGTCTGACGGCCATGAGGATCACAGAGCAGATGGCGATTTTCGAGGCCAAGGTATTTCTGGACCGCAGTGACGCGGAGCCGTTCAGCGTGAGCGTTGCCCAGCAGACCATGCAGGATAGCAGGGACTTTGTGAAGGCAGCTCAAAATGAGGCGTTGAGCCAGGCCCTTTCGGACGCTGGATTTGGCATCCAGCTTGTGAGCGCCGACACTCATGCCGCTTCCGTACAGAAAGCGGCGCCTGTGAGTAAAACGCAGCCCTCTGCCATTACTCCGCCTGTGAGCACTGTGTTGCCGCAGGAGCCCTCCAGCGCCTCGCAGAAGGCCGCTGTTCTTTCCGAGGGTAATTCCGTTTCCGGGGGCACACAAACGCCACAGAGGGCATCTGAAAACGCAGAAACAGCAAGAACGAAGATTCAGCCTGCAGCAACTCCGGCCCATGAGCAGAGTTTGCCGGTAAGCCCTACTACAAACACGGATACGCTGCCAGCGGATTCCGCGCCAACGACAGAGCAGCCGGAAAACAGCAAGACAGCGGAGGAATTGCCAATTCATCTCCCTGCGGAAGAACTGCCAGTTCAGCGCCCTGCGGAGGATCTGACAGTCGCCAAGGAGGCACAGGAGGTCCCCGAAGCCAAAGTCGTACAAGAGGCCCCTGCATACACCCCGGATATGCCAGTAGAGGATATTCTGAAGGTGATGACGCTGGAACAGGCACAGGAGGTCGTTGTGGACAGCGGCGTATGCCGGGGGCTGACTATCGCAGAGGTGGCGAAGAAGCGGCCTGTCAATCTGCGTTTCTATTTGACTCCGGGCAACAAAAGCAAGGACAACATCGTTCGGGCTGCTGCCCAACTGGTCCTCAATTCACTTCAAAAGGCTGGTTGATGCGAAGCCCTGGCTCGGGTATGAAGGGAGGAATGACAAATGGGCTCATACCCGGATGAATTTCCTTTCGGCATCATGGAAGTTGTCAATCTATTAAACCTACGCATCAGGCGTCAACAGGCGAACAGCGTCTATGTGGACTGCCCGTTCTGCGGTGACCGCCGGGGACGGATGAATGTCAATTTCGTCAAGAATGTCTGGCGGTGCAACTACTGCGATGCACATGGCGGAATGCTGGCGCTGTATGCTGAACTTAACCATACGACTACATCCGATGCCTACTGGGAGATTGCAGAAGCTCTGTGTGACAATATCCAAGAGGAACACGCACGCTCCGGGAATGAAGCCCAACAGCGGCCGGCCAGTCCAAGCCCTTCAACTTCAGGGGCCTGGGCTGCCCCTGCCGGCCATTCTTCTTCCGAGCGAAAAACAGTACCACAGTCGAATAAGGCCAGTCCAGCGGAGATCCACCAGACGCTATCCCTGCTGCTTGCTCAACTTACGCTGCGGCCGGCACATCGGGAACATCTGCGCTCCCCTAAACGCGGGCTGTCTGATGAACAGATTGACGCACTGGGATTTAAGAGCACCCCACCGCCTTTTCTATGCCGGTCTATTACAGAACGGCTGATCAAGCAGGGCTGCAAGGTGCAGGGAGTGCCGGGCTTTTACCAGGATAACGGTGGACATTGGACTATGGCTTTTTATCAAAAGACAGCCGGCATCCTGATCCCTGCCATCGGCTTTGACGGCATGTTGCAGGGATTCCAGATCAAACTGGATATACCGCTGAAAAACAAGGATGATCCGCCGGAAAAGCCGGGAGCAAAATATATCTGGTTTTCGTCTTCCTCAAAAAAGGGCGGGACAGGATCGGGCAGCCCGGTACATCTGGCAGGAAATCCATCTGCCCGTGTCGTTTATGTGATTGAAGGTCTTTTGAAAGCAGACATCTCCCATTGCCTGACCGGGCGCACTTTCGCCGCGATTGCCGGCGCCAATAACACCAGTCCGTTGGACGCTATGTTCGCGTTGCTGGCGCAGAGTGGTACAGAGGAGATTATCGAAGCCCATGACATGGACAAGTACAACAACAAAATGACCATGGCCGGGGCATCCAAAATTTACTTAATGGCGCAAAAGCACGGCATGAATTGCCGGCGGTTGACTTGGAATCCCAATTATAAAGGGTTTGATGACTGGCAGCTGGCTTTGCGCCAGGGCAGTCAGCGGCAAAAGGAAATTGAAAAGTTGAGTTTCAAAGAGCAGTATCTGCGCGGGCTGTGCAAGCTGGCCCACATTGAGGACTGCGTGGAACAGTGGCAGCACCGGGCCGAGCAAGACATCGGACTGACAGAGTATCTGGGGCTGACAGGGGAGGAACATAAAACCTTCCTGTGCGGCGGCCGGGACGCTCTTGCCGCCCTGTTGGAGCCACAGCGGCGAAAACAAAGGTTTGTACTTTATCAACTTCAACTGGACGAAGAGAACGCGATCCCATTTGCTTTCAAGGATATTACAGCGTTAAAAGCGGCTGGTTATGAACAGCCGCCTGCGGCGATGTACTATGTGGCAGGAAGTGGAGAAATCTACTGCCCAGCGGAGGAATCGGATGACACACTTTTGAAGCGCCTGTTTGCCGACTGCCGGGAGCGGCTGCCTGAAGGCTGCCGCGGGCGGCCAATGGCGGTTTCCGATGTAGTGGAACTGAATCACGGTGCCAAGCGGGCGTATTATTATGTAAGCGGACAAGACCAGTTTAGACAAGTAAAGTTTTCCCCTATGCTCGCAAAGAAGGAAATTCCAGAAAAGACACAAGAGAGGTTTTGATGGTTGTCGTGAGTGAGACAAAGGAGAGCCAGCTTTTGGCACTCCTGGAGCAATGCGTCCATCTGGACGCTGATGTGCGGCCCCGTACAGAAAAAGGCTTTTTCACGGTGACGGTTCCGCCGCCGTGGAACGGTTCAGCGCGCAGGGCGGCTCAAGCAATACAGGATCAAATCAAGGAATGGTCAAAGCAATATCCGAATGTGGTGTGTTACTGCTTTGACGGTTACAGTACATTGGTTTATGTGCTGTAAAACAATGTGGCAAAGGCATGGGATGGGCATTGGCCTGTTCCGTGCCTTTTTATGAAACGACGGAAAGGAGATCACTATGGGATATTTTTCAGAAATGGCGCTGAACAAGCAGGAGGAGCTCGGACTTCCCGCAGAACAGGTATCGGCAGGAAACGCCTTTGAGGATGAGGAAACTTTTGACGAGCTGCCGGTGCCGTCGGCCAGCCATTCAGCGGCTTCCCCTACCGTGGAAACGCCGTCATCGCCCGCATTTGATGCAGACGATGGGGCCGAGGAATTGGCGGAAATGAACGGAGACGATGCTTCCGAGGCAGCGGACACGGATGGGGAGGATGCCGGTAAAGAGCAGGAGGCACCCGCCAAGGCCGATGCAACCACCGATGCGGACGAGGAAAAACGCCGTGCCGAGCATGAGGCGGCTGAAGCCAAGCGTAAAGCAGAATGGGAAGCCCGGCAGGCTGAAAAGAAAAAGGCCGAGCAGGAGCAGCTGGAGCGTCTGGCCGCGATGAGCGACGACGAGGTGGTGAACGCCTCCATGCAGCGGGTCAACGCAGATACAGAAAAACTGACCCGGCGCAACATGAAAGAGTGTGTGGCAGAATTTATCCAGACCAAGTGCCTGGAGGATATTGCTTTCGCACGCCTCACCATGCACCCGCGCAAGTCAATGATCCACTGTTTCCAGTACATCAGCCGCAAGGCGTGGGACTACATTCAGGATGAACTCAAAGCAAGCGGCATTCAGCCAGGTCCGGGCAGCCAAGGGTATGGCTGTGATGTTCCGGACGATTTGTGCTACCAGTGGGCAGAGGATTATTTCCGCGACCCAGACGCCAAAGAGGATCATAAGGAAGAAGAAAAGTTTGTACCGAACCCCTACTATGGAAAAGATTTCGCCAGAACCACCAAAAAGAAGCAGAAGGAAAAGAAAAAGGCAGAAGCCAAACCGAAGCCTGTGCAGAAGGAAAAGCCTGCCAACGATGGTCAACTATCGCTGCTGGATCTCGGCATGACAAAGGCAGGTTAAGGGGGGTGCAGCATGATTGCATATAAAGGATTTCTTCCCGGCCTGATTTGCAGAGGTTACCAGTTCAGGATGGGACTCAATGTAACGGAAAAGGCCAACTGCGCTCATAATGGCTTTCATTGTGCTGAGGACCCGCTGGATTGCTTGCGCTATTACGGAGATATAAACCACGCAGAATACTATATTGTCGATGCTGGCGGAGACATTGACGAAGATGGTGTCGATTCCAAAATTTCCTGTACAGAGTTGACAATTTTGAAACGGCTGACAAAAAAAGAACTCTTCCTCCATGGCCTTGCTTTTATGGCAGACCACCCGAAGCGGAAGTGGAACAGCAATATAAAGGTGGACAAAGCTGAAGCGTGGAATGGCTATGCAGCGGTGCGCGGCGCCGACCCTATTGCAAAAGGGACTCGGAACGGCGATGTACTTGCTTTTGCAAAAGAGGACGGCACTACCGGCGGCATCCAGCAGATCGTGGTGGCGGAGATTGACGGGAAAACGCTCCAACCAGGAATTTGGTATGGAGTGGAGCTTGAAAAAAGGATGGTGAACTAAATTGAAGAAATCTGCACTTCTGGCAATGCCGAAATTGACGGCAACGCCGGAGATGAAACAGGCAGCAATAGCGGATGAGCCGAAACAGCATGAAGGCCCCTATGGCTATCGCTATGTTGAACGGACCTACTATCCATATATGAACTGCGTCGTTCAGGATGGCATCCTCAAAGCGGCTTTTTATCTGCCGGAACATCTGCGGCTGGATGGCAACAATCCTGCTTATGAAGTGTTCCTTGACAAGAAAGCGCACCAGTTTCTGACTTACGACCATTTAGAGAAAAAATGGCGGGACGCCAAACTGGACAGGCTGAATTGGCCGGGGAGAAACTATTATGCCACCTGCTGGGCCAGTGAGAAAGATGCTGCCGTAGTACAGGACTATCTTTGTGGGGAACGCGGCGGTGATCTCGGTATCCTTGATTTTCAGAGAAATGTACGGGACGAACAGTTGGAGCAGAGGCATAAACGAATTACCGGCGCGTGGGATCAGGATCTGGCTCAGGTGCCTGAACTGCCCAAGGATTGGATGCGCTGGATTGATAAGGTGGCTGTGCGGGAAAATTTCATCTTCTATCGCTATAAACGCGGCGGAGCCCAAAACGGTTATTGTACCTTTTGTGGGAAAGAGGTCCCTATATCCGGGCATCCATATCACAATAAGAAAGGACGCTGTGCCTGCTGCCGGCATCCCATTGTATTCAAAGCCCTGGGGCGCGCCGGGTATATTCGGACAGAAAAGGACTATGCTTATCTGATTCAGCGGTGCAAGGATGGCTTTGTTCTCCGTGAATTCTGGGCAGAGAGGACTTACTGGAAAGACAGTCTGCCCTCTGGAAAGCCTTACTGGCATGAGTTTCGCCGTTCGATTTATGACCGCAGTGGAGAAATACGCTCTTACTATTGGGGCGTGTATTGCCAGCGGGAAACACGCTGGATTTCCGGTAATCCCTGCTACTATAGTTACTGTGGCAATCAGACAGGCAGGGTCTATGGCAAGAGCCTTCCCTGCATGGAACAGAAGGAGCTGTTCGGCACTGGCCTTGTGCAGTGGATACGCACCCATCCGGTGACTGATCCGGAAAAGTATTTGGCTGTTTGGAAGCGGATGCCGAAGATGGAGCAGATTTGGAAGGCAGACTTGCCGAGGCTGACAAAAGAATGCTTTGAACATTGTGATTCTGTGCGGGAACGGATACTCTATCCAAATGAGACGCGACTGATTCGAGCATTGGGATTAGACGGCCCCAAATTCCGCCGTCTGCGGCAGATAAATGGCGATACGGAAGACCTGGCATGGTTGCAGCTTGAAAAGCGGACCAATCAACGCATACCGGATGAACTGTTTCGCTGGTTTAAAAAAGAACGGATCAGCGCCAAAGATATTCTGTTCATCGCGGACCGCATGAGTCCGATTCAGATCCGAAACTATCTGCAAAAACAGAAGCCGTATTTTGACGGAAGTTGTCGGCAGGCGTTGACCACATGGCAGGACTACCTTGCTATGGCAGAGCGTCTGCATATCGACACCAGCGATGAAATTATCTATCGTGCGCGTAAATTGCGTCAGCGGCATGATGAACTGGTTATCCAGTGTGAGGCTGGAAGCCTGGAGCTTCAAGCAGAGAACATGGACAAGAAGTACCCCCATGTTCGCTCCATCTGCGAGGAATTGCAGAAAAAGTATGCCTATGCAGATGAAGATTATCTGGTCATTGCCCCTCAAAATACTTTTGATATTATCAAAGAGGGACGGATGCTTCACCATTGTGTCGGAAATGACGGCGCCGGCGAACGGTACTATGACCGCATCGAGCGCCGGGAGAGCTTCATCATGTTTCTGCGCCGAGCGGAGGAACCAGAAGATCCCTATTACACACTGGAGATCGAGCCGGACGGCACTGTGCGTCAAAAACGCACGCTGTTTGACCGCCAGCACGAGGACATCGAGCAGGCGACGGAATTTCTGCAGAAGTGGCAAAAAGTCATTGCGGCACGGCTTACAGGCCAAGATTTGAAGCTGGCCGCGCAGAGCCGCGTCCTGCGCAACGAGGAGTTTATCCAGATGAAGAAAGATCGGGTGGTCATCCATACCGGGCACCTTGCCGGCCATTTGCTGGCAGATGTGCTTTTGGCTGACTTGATGGAAAACAAAGAAATCGTGCAGCAGCAGGAGCTCCCTGCGGCTGCATGATACAGGTGCAATGGCCGGGCGTCCTTTGAGGGCGTCCGGCCAACTGTTGCAAGGAGGCTTTATGAGAAAAACATCTTTTGAGTACCACATCCACGGTTACCGCTATGCACCGGAGAGCTTCCACATCTATAAAGGACTGCCGGGGCAGGAAAAGACGGAACTCCCCCTGTCGGATGAGCAGCGTTATCAGATGGGGTATCTTTATCTGACACAGGGCATCAAGAGCGCCGTAGACTATGTGAAGCATATCGAGCGGGAGCGGGAACGCAAGTGCCGCCTGTATATGACCTACGGCTTTATGCTCAAAGAAAATCCGCGCAGTTATGTGTACTGTGCGGACCTGCGATGCAGGGAGAACGACCCGCCGGCGGTGCGCCTGCAGACCCTGCGCGCATTCCGGGAGCATCTGGCCCAGAGCGAAGGCCGTATTGAGCAGAGCGTGGAGTGCGAACTGGATGGGCGTTACCGCCCTATCCATATGCGAAAGAATTATGTGACTGCGGACTTTGACCGGCCCATTGTGGTCTGGCTGAATATCAGATAGAAGGAGAAGAAAATGAAACAGATTGGAAATTTAGCAATCGTCTGCGCCCAGCGGCCTGATGTGTTGATGCAGATTTACGGTGGGACCGTGAGCATCCATGCGGGCGAAGGGCCGGAGCGGGCCACCCTCTCCACTGCGTGGGAGGATGACGACGCCATTCAGGACATGATCAGGGAATTAAACTTTGGGCGCTATGCCGCCCATCCACGGAAGAAGGAAGAAGGTGCAGCATGATTAAAAATTTGAATCAGCTCAAACGCAGGCTGCGGCCGGGCACACGCCTGGAGGTCACCGGCCACTGCCGGCCCGGATGCATCGGCCAACTGCGGGAGGTCACATGGGTCAATACCCAGGGTGTTTACACCAAAATCCTCAATCCGCCCGATCCGCGCATCAATGCGGCAAACGATGGGCGGGGCTCCATAATGTGGTGGGGTGCAGCCAGCACCTGGTCATTTGAGGACGGTGTGTGCAGTTCATATATGAATCAAACAAAGACGGCGGAAACGCTGATTATGGCGTTCCGCGTTTTGGATGAGGAGGCGGCCTGATGGAACAGAATACTTTGAGAAAGCAGCGGGAGCTGACCGACCGGCTCAACCGCTACCGCAACGAATACTATAACTACAACAATCCCAGCGTCAGCGATGAGGTCTATGACCGGCTCTTTGACGAACTTCACAAACTGGAACAGGAGACGGGCATCCAGATGTCGAACTCTCCCACTGTCACCGTGGGCTATCCCGTGGTAGGCAAGTTAGAGAAAACCGCCCATAAAATCCCGCTTCTTTCTCTGGATAAAGTAAAAAGCAGCGTGGATTTGTGCCGGTTTATGGGCGAGCATCAGGTGATGATCATGCTCAAGTTGGACGGCCTTACCATCAAACTGACCTATGAGAACGGCGAACTGGTGGAAGCGGCCACACGGGGCGATGGTGATGAGGGTGAGATCGTCACTCACAACGCCAGAGCAATCAGTGGGATTCCAGCCCATATTCAGTACCCGGGGCGTCTGGTAGTCACCGGTGAGGCGTTTATCCGTCCCCGTGATTTCGAGCGTCTGAACACTTCGATAGTGGATGAGAATGGTGAAACCTACAAGAATGGCCGTAATCTGGCGGCTGGCTCGGTGCGCCTGCGGGATGCCGGCGAGTGCATGGAACGGTGTGTGACCTTCATGCCCTTCAATGTTCTGGAGGGTTTTGATGACCTGCCCCGCAAGTCGGAACGCCTCAAAGAAATTCGGCCGCTGGGCTTTACTCCGTGCAAGTATCTGGTGACGAAGCGGCCATTGACGCAGGCGGAGACCGAGGACGGCATCAAGCAGCTGCAGCAGTATGCAAAAGACAGCGATATTCCCATCGATGGCATCGTTGTAACCTACAATGATATTGCCTTTTCCAAAAGATGCGGGCGCACAGGACATCACTATAAGGACGGTCTGGCGTTCAAATTTGAGGACGAGCTGTTTAAGACAACACTTCGTTCCATCGAGTGGACGCCGGGACGGACTGGTGAGATTGCGCCTGTAGCCATCTTTGCTCCAGTAGAAATCGAAGGATGCGAAGTGACACGGGCCAGCCTGCACAATCTGTCCTTCATTGAGGACCTGGAGCTGATGCCGGGCAACCGCATACTGGTCAGCAAGCGGAATATGATCATTCCGCATGTGGAGGAAAACATGGACAGGGGCGGTTTCAATCTGGAAGCGGCGTTCCCGCACCAGTGCCCCTGCTGCGGTCAGCCTACCCGCGTTCATGAAACCAAAGGGCGGGATGAAAACGGCAAGGAGCGGATCATCAAGACTCTGTTCTGCGACAATGCCACCTGCGAGACACGGAAACTCAAAAAGTTTGTCCATTTTGTCAGCAAGAAGGCGATGAACATTGAGGGGCTGTCCGAGGCGACGCTGGAAAAACTGATTGGCCGTGGATGGATTCACAGCTATCTGGATCTATACCGGCTGGATCAGCACCGGGATGAAATTATCCGCATGGAGGGCTTTGGCGTAAAGTCCTGGCAGCGCCTGTGGGATGCTGTCCAGCAGAGCCGCAACACCACCTTTGAACGGTATGTGATTGCCATGGACATTCCCATGATCGGCAACACAGCCAGCGGTGTTCTCTGCCGGGAGTTCCATGGCAGTCTTGAAGAATTTCGGGACGCGGTTTATACGGGCTATGACTTCCGCCAGCTCCCGGATTTTGGAGAGACGCTGCACAACAATATCCATGAATGGTTCTGCAATGAAGAAAATTTTTGTATTTGGGAGGAATTACAGATGATGATGAACATCCAGAAGCCGGCCGCGGCCAACAATCAGGCAGTCGGCCAGGACACTCCATTTGCCGGGAAGAACATTGTGGTGACAGGCAAAGTAGAGCCCTATACCCGCGATGAGATGAACAGCCTGATCGCCTCTCTGGGCGCTGTGGCCGGCAGTTCGGTGAGCCGCAAGACCGATTATCTGGTCTGCGGTGAGAAGGCCGGCAGCAAACTGTCCAAGGCACAGGAGTTGGGCATTCGGGTGCTGACGCCGAATGAGTTTTTCAATATGGCTGGTGTGGCTTAAAAGAAAACAGGTCAAAAAATAACAAGGGAGAGGGCTGCGGGTGCGGTCCTCCCCTTCTTTATCGGCAAAGGAGATGTTTCAGCATGAAAGGCAGTTACTTTGTTCCGCAGGTGGGGCAGGTTTATCAAAACCGAAATGACAGGAGTTATCTATGCCTGTCTGTGGAAAAAAGGCCCCTATTAAACGATACCACCGCACAGATGCGGCGAACTTCTGATGGATGGACTCTGACGGCTCATGGTCTTATCCGTTATGAAGATGGAACGATTGAGTGGAATTACTCTACTGGAGGCAGATGGAGCGAATCAAAGTGAGGAGGGAGCGAAGATGAATAACGAATTTCTGCCAGCCTACAAGGTATATCAACAGGTCATTGATCTTGAACTGTACTATGCGTTTGTAGATCTTGTCGTACACACCTCTCAAGAAGAAAAAGCCTGGGAGATCTATCGAAATATTGTGGACACGCAAATCTGGCAACAAAAGGCAGAAGGACAGAATTATTTTGAAGCCTATAACCTCCGTTACCCCGGCGAGGTCCTGGAACGGTTTGAAGAGAAGCTGGGAAAAGATGTCCGCATTATTCGTGCGTTGGCGCTGGCACTGGGGAAAACCCGTGCGCTTCAGTTAGACAATATGTTTGTTGGAAATCAGCGCGGCAGTTTTCTCCAGATGATCCGGCGGACTTCCAATGGAGATGTGTACCTGCAAGGGGCTCTTTATCTGTTGGAAACAGATATGCCCCGCCGACACGCCCTGCTGGATGAACTGGCTGCCACAGAATATGCCAAGACCGAGGATGCCTTGTTTGTCCTGTCTCTGTTCGATGACCAGGAGGAAGGGTACCGCACTATGCACAGCCAGCTTCTCCGATTGCTGGGGAAAGAACGCACGCTTTCCCTGCCTGAAAACTGCGGCGTGCTGGAATGGCTGGTCCAGCATTATGCTCCGTATATCAAGTCGTATCGCGGAAAGTCAGATCTTGTTTTGCGAACACTGACGAAGTTTTTCAGAATGAACATGAAACCGGACAGCCGGGAGTTTTCAATCCTGACAGATGCCGGCTACAGCGGTGAGGAAATTATACTGACCAATTCCCTTTGTGTGTGGGCAGACAGAATCCCGGACAGGATCTCCTGGAACGGGACCACCGCAGAAAAAATCGCATCGGCGTGCTGCCAAATGCTCTTAAACCAACCGGATGGACTGTCGGAAGGGCTCTATGCCTATGTTGGATGGTTGTTTGGCCGCTATGAAAGGTTTGCTGTCCAGTACAATGGGTATCCAAATCTCTGGGAGGCGATTAAAAAAGAACTCATACCATCCGCACCACAGACAATGATCTGGATGCTGAAAACCGTCAAAAAGGAATTCCCGTATCGCTTTGACGCCTTTGACCCCCAGTACGATATTCTGGCAAAAGAAGTGCCGCAAGGCGATTACTGGGAACTGTTTACAGATCAGATGCTCTGCTCTTGTGGAAAAACGCCAATTATTCAATGGCTGGCAAGATACCGGGAATTAACGGGCGCTGATTACTGTGATGGCTTCCAGGAATGGCACCGTTCCTCCGATAGAGCTTTTGCTCTGCTGGTAGAGAGAAAAGAAATCCGGCTGTGGCAGTTTTTTGAACAGCATCAGGAAGACGGCCCCTCTGCGCAGTCGATGAAACTGCTCTTGGGATATGCCATGAATATCTCCAGCTGGCAGGGCTTCCGTTTTGTCCGGCGTCTGCTGCAGAAATACACTCCAGTGCAGCTCCAGAAGTTTTTTGGGGAGCGGTTTTTCTTTCATGAACTTTTTGTAAGGGGTAATCGGTACAGCAGCAGAGACTATGAGTTTTTTATCAAACGCTCTTTCCTGACAGAAGAGCAGCATCGGCAGCTCTTTGAATGGATCGAGGCTTCTTTTTTCCAAATGGAGCCGAAATGCTATCAAGAGTTTATCTGGTGCGCTTTACAAGATTCGGATGTGCAGCGGCTATACGACAGGCGGCTGCTTGCGTCCGTTTTGCGAAGCCTTTTATCCAGCGGGAAGTACACAGGTGGCCGTGCGGACCATCTAAAGGAAAAATTCTACAGTAAGGAAGAGCTGGAAGCCGATCAAAAAGCCGACGCTGAAAAAGCGGAACGGGAGGAACGCCTTCGCCGGGAGCAGGAGCACCAGAAGAAATGCGAACGGTTGGAGCAGACCTATGACGGTACGATGTCTTCTCTAAAAGAGTTTACAAAAAGTTTCTATTACGATAGGGATGTGAAAGAAGCCCTGGATATGGTGTACGAAAAGCTGCGGGAACAGCCTGCGGGCTGCGCGGCGGCATTTGCAGCGGACGAATTAGAACAATTTTTCAAGTTGTGCGGTGATTTGGCACGATACAATCCAGGAGACGAACAGAAAATTTTGAATATGGCAAGAACAATGATGGGAGGTCTTGCGGCATGATCTATGCGGAAAAGCATTTATCTTTGTTGTCCCGAATGGGGCGCGATGGGCTGCAGCTGCGTTTCACTGGAGAATTTCCAGAAGAAATACTGGATCAGACCTGTAAAAAAATCGAAGATATGGGTCTGCAAGAGCAGATTCGCAAGGAAGAAGCCACGCAAATCCAGAGGGAATTGATTCAAGTTCCAGAATTTGCGGAATTATATCAGGCTCTGTGCGCACATGGAATAGCGGTATCTGTTATTCAGACGATGCTCCATGCGGCAAGCAGCTATCAGGAGCACTTGTCCCAATATCCGAAGGAGCAGGTGCTGGAGGCGGCGGTGCTGGATCTCAAGCCTTCCCTGAAATTTGAGTACATGAAACACTACCAGCCGCTGGTGCGGTATGAAGAAGAGGAGCAGGCCGTCGCAGACAACCTGGATACCTTCCCTGTTCTGGAGTGGCAGGAAATCTCTCCGCTGACGGAACATCAGCGTTCAATGATGCGTCTGCCGTTTCTTGGCACTTATCTATTCAACTGGCACGACCATGAGCGGAAGGCTGTAGAGCTGTTGGAGCAGAATCTGCCCCTCCAGAAAATCCTGATGATGAACTATGTGTGGGGAGTGGAGTTGTTTCTGGATGCGGACAGTCTGAAAAATCTCAAATGGCTACAAATGCCGGATGTAGAAAAATTCCGCCGGCTGATGGAAGCCTTCGAGTATGATGCGGAAGATTTATCGGAATTCTGGACGCTCTGGCTGGAAAACCGGGCCGGACAATATGATGTCGAATGGTGGCTGAGTCAGCTGTTGCCCATCAGCAAAGAGCGGCGGCAGAAAATCCTGCAAAGCAGGCTGAGTTATCTCAATGCCCTTTACGCTGGCTGCCTTCACATCAATTTTGAACAAGTAGAGTATTTTCAAGTCCAGCTCCTTATCTATGCGGTGGAGCACAAGAAAAAGCATTTTTTGAATCTGGTGAATCAGAACAGCGAACTATTTTTCTCGCTGGGGCGGTATTCGCTTTTATTTGTGAGTGGCTTCTGCGAACGCTGTAATCTCAATTCACTGACGGTTAAGAACTTAAAGGACAGTGATTCTATTGAACGGACAACCAGCTACTTTGAACTTTTGGAAGAGGGCCAGCAATATACCTTTGAGGAGCTGCGCCTGTTGTGGCACCAAGAGGAAGTATATGTAAGACTGTACGCCAAACTCTCCCCGCTCTCCGTGGACCAGAGGATGCTCACGATCCGGCAGCTGATAAAGCGGGATCTTGTCAGCCAGAATATCGGAGACGAGGCGCTGGAACAGGTAACTCAATGCTTGCTGGAAAAGCCGTTTGGAGCTTGGTATGAGAAAGATTTCGGACACATCCGGGGACTGACGCGGCAGACTGCAATGCTTATGCTGCAGCACTATCCGGAGATTCAGGCATTTATCCCGGAATTTCGGGCAGAGGCGGATGCGGTTTTCGCGGTCAGCAACGCTTCCAAGATCACAGGCTTTTCAAACTGGAGTCAGGTGTGCGGCTCAATACTGGTTACCGATCAGAATTGGGCCTATCTGAAAGAAAACATGGGCTTTTCCGAGGAGTTCGTCCGCGAGTATCAGCCGGGGATTGTGAATTTCCTGCTCCGGGGCGGCAGCTCGATGGTCCGCCCGCTGTATAACGAATTGCAGTATAGGAACGAAAGTGAAAAAAACTGCGAGGCGCTCCGGCGTATTGTACAGGCAGAGCTGATGGGCCAGTTCTATAAACTGAAATACTTTGCTGGTGATTTGAAGCAGGAAATCCATTACCCAATTCAAGAGGCGCGGGAAGATGTCTGGAAACAGAATCTCTCTTTGACCAGACTGGGCCTTATGGCGAAAGAGGTGGATGATTTTTACCACACAATCCGCATGGGCGAGCTTCCGCACTTTACCTGCTTATCCTGCTATCAGGGCAGCCAGAGGGACTGCCTTTTGGCCGCATTCGATAGCAACAAAAAAATCATTCTGGTTTACAAAGACGAGAGCGTAGTAGCACGGGCGTGTCTCCGGCTGACGAAAGGCTCTTTCCAGCAGCCATCAACGCTCAATTTTGAATTTGCTGATCTGTCCAAAGAAGATGTTCCCACAGGCAGTCACGCATACAGTGAGAAGCTGGTGCTGTTTCTGGAACACATTTATACCTCTGGATTGAAGAAAAGTGAAGAGACGGCGGCAAAAGAAATGGTAGTGGCACTGGCAACGCAGAAAGCGGAAGAACTCGACGCAGTTGCGGTGCTGTCAAATCAGTATCGCGGATGCTATCCCAGTGGGCGGTATGTCAGCGCCCCAATCTATATCTACATCTCAAAGTCCAAAAATGGGCGCCAGTATCTTGATTCTCTGGGAGGCGCTGCAGTGACTTTGGCAGAGGAACAGTATAAGCAAGAATCGTTTTTTGTAGAACGGGCCGCACTGGACCGAGCCCATGCGGCATGACAGGAGGTTTCTTTATGATGTTTGACAGTATTTTGGTAAAAGTATCCTGCAGTGAAGAACTGCTGTATCTCCACACCATATCCCGGAGGCATAAATCCCCGTACCGCTTTGCAATCCTGCGTGATACGCTGGAGCAGTTGGAGCGGGAGCCGGGGCGTCAGATTATCGTGGCTGACTGCGGCTGCTATGCCGCCCTTCGGCTCACACGGGCACTGGACGGCGAGATGCTGGTGATCCGCTTTTCCTGGCTGCAAAGCGCCGGTGCGGACAGCCTGCGCGGCTATGAGGAGTGGGTGCGGCTGCCCTACCGCCGCTTCCACGAGTGTGTGGAGGCCGGGACGGATATGGCCGGATGGAACTGGAGCCAGCTCTCCGTGCCGGAGAAGGTGACCCGCCGCTTTGAATTTCACAGCAGGCAGAATCTCCATCAAATCGCCCAGCGACCGCTCCTGCGGCACAAGCTGGGGAAAACTCTGGAACACCATTTCCAGTGGCGGGATGCGGAGAAGATCCTCATTTATGATGACGGTGCGCCGTACAGCTTCTTCTTTGAAGAGGTCACGCCCCGGGGCACGGGAATCTGCGGCGGCATCATCCTGCATGGTGCGGATAACCTGCAGAAAGCCCAGTACAGCGTCCACACCTAATTATAGCAGGGAGGTACATACCATGACGATCATTAAAATAAATGGCGGCTTCTGGGGATGGGAGCCAATAGAGACGCTGGAACGGCTTTATCCGCTGTTTGAGCAGTACACATTGGACCCGATCTATGAGTGGTACGGGAATTTTGTAAATCGGAAGCCGGAGTGGCAGCGGTCAGAAGAGCGTCAGGCTTATCAGGGCTGCACGGTAATTTCGGGGCGGTTTCTGCATTATGGGAACTTTTTCTATATCGTCACCGATGAGGAAGAACTGATCCAGCGTTTTGAGCGCCTGGTGGCGGACAACAAGGCCACACAGGCATACCAGGACGAGAGGAAAGTCTGCTTCCCGTGCAGCGAGTGCAACCAGTGGTCGGCTGCCAGCGGGCTCTGCGGACTGACTGGCCGTTATAGACAACCCCAGTGGGAGTGTTTTGCGCGATATGTTCTGCCGAAGGGGAAAGTCGAAGGTGACGGCGCAAATATGCGCATTGAACTTCCGATCCCGGAAAAGGCAGGAAAGAAAGCGGTGCTTATCGGCCGCGGCCAATGGGAGGTTTAACAATGGATTGGAGCAAAGTCCACAGGAAACTCGCTGGCCGCTTCAGGCTTCTGGAGCGTCGAAATGAGGATGGAGATTGTGTGATCCACTGTTTCGGCTCTTTGGGCCAAACGGGAGTGAATAACGATGATGTTCGCTATATATGCGGCTTCTATAGTCTTCCCTATAGAGAGGACTGGCGCAGAGAAGAAGCCCGCGACGCCGGCGACAGTTTTTATCTCCTGATTAAGACGGATGACTGAAAAAGTGCTTTGTCTGCCCTTATCAAAAGCATAGGGCAGAATCTGTGTAAATTCATAACAGGGCCGGGCAGAGGAATATTCCTCTACCCGGCCCTTCTTTTTGGGGCTGACATGGCCCGTGTTAAATCAATCGGAATCATTTTACAGTATTTTATAATCTGATAACTGTATGTCCTTTTGAACCCAATTTTCTACTATGCTTCGACTTCATCTTCTTGTGTTTTGACATACAATATGATACTCTTTTACCATAAGCACATCTCAATTAAGCACAAAAGAAAGGTGATCTTAAAATGGCAGAAGCCGAGAGCAAGCGTCAGCGCCGTACCCCGCAAGAGAGAGCGAATGAACTGGATGAAAAAATCACGAAGATAAATCAGTCCATCAATGAGCTGGAGGAGAAAAAGAAAACTGTTGTAGAAGAGTACGATGCGAAGATCACCGCAGCAAAGGAACGCATCAAATCTCTGGAGGCAAAAAAGCAGGAGATCCTTGCTCCCAAGGCTCCCCGAAAGCCCCGTAAGACGAAAAAGCAGAAAATTCAAGAGATTGTGAAGCTGGCAATGAAAAATGGTATGTCGGTAGAGGAAGTCGCCAGCCAGCTCCATGTGGAAGTTGAAAGCTAAACAGTTTTGATAGAAAAGCAGCATCGCCTCGAATGTATCAGGACGATGCTGCTTTTTATGGTGCAGGCCGACTATTCCACGCCCCTGATTTTTCGATGATACCGTTGTAGATAAAAACTTTCCTGCTTTTTTGTTGAGAAAGGCGTCATACAGGCGTAAAGGATATGTATAAAGCAAAAAAGGAGGCAATTATCTATGTTAATTGGTGTCGATCATGGCAACAAACAAATCAAAACCGTTCATGGCGAGCCCTTTGTGTCTGGACTGCAGCAGAGTCTGACCCGGCCGTTCGGCCAGAGCCTGCAATACTGTGGTACTTATTACACACTGTCCAATGAGCGTATTCCGTTCCACAAGGATAAGACGGAGGATGACCGATTTTTTGTCCTTACACTGATTGCTATTGCAGAAGAGATAACCGCCCGGGGAATTGGTGAAAAAGAACAGCAGCACATCCAGTTGGCTGTTGGTCTGCCCCCGGCACATTTTGGCTCTCAAGCAGAGAAATTCACCGCCTACTTTCAAGGCCGCGGGCTTGTTGAGTTTATGTATGGAGACAAACACTACACCATCAGCATTGAGGATGTGGCCTGCTATCCCCAGGCATACGCAGCTGCGGCCACAATGCTGCACGCCCTGTTGGATGACCCAAAGGCAGTCGTATTGGATATTGGAGGCTTTACAGCGGATTATCTGTTGTTGAAAAACGGAAAAGCCGACCTCGCTTCCTGCGATTCGCTGGAAAACGGCGTTATCCTGTTATACAATAAAATCAGGTCCAGAGGAAATGCAGAGTTGGATTTGCTGTTGGATGAGGGCGATGTGGATGCCATCCTCATGGGCAGACGGACACAGTATCCGGCCGAGGCTATACAGCTTGTGGAACGACTGGCGCAGGAGTTTGTCAACGACTTGTTCAGCACTCTACGAGAGCGGATGTTGGATTTGCGCTATTGCAAAGTGGTGTTTGTGGGCGGCGGCGCTATTCTGTTGCGCCGGCAGATCGAGGATTCCGGCAAGGTGGGAACGCCTCTGTTCGTCACGAACATCAACGCCAATGCAGCTGGATTTGAATACCTGTACCGGCTTGAAACAGTGGGCAGGTGACAATCATGACGGCCAAAAAAGAAAGGGGGCGCTTCTCCCTGCGGTTCAATATCGGTGACCCAGTGCAGCGGGCCGCAGTTGAACTGCTGGAACTACAACCGCCCCACAGTAAAGCCCAGTATATTGCAAATGCGCTTGTGTACTATAACACTCATTTTTCTGACGATCCGCAGCCGTTAAAAGTGCCAGCCATTGACCGTGCGGCCATTGAAGCGATAGTGCGAGAAATTATGCGTCAGGATGAGCAGGCTTCGGATAAGGCAGTTTCGACCGGGGAATCCTCTCCTCCAAAGAAAAATAAAATAGCCCTGCCGCCGCAGGAACAGACGACAGAGCCATCAGAGGGAGCATCCGAAGTTGATGATATGACCCGCAATCTGATCGCCAGCACCATGGCGGCTTTCCGTAGAAATGGCTAAAAAAGAGGTATGGGAGCGAAGCTGTGCCGACTCTCATACCTCTTCCTTTTCCTGTATGGCAGCAATAAAGTGATCGATAATCTGTTCCAAGTGGCGGTATTGGCTGGGTGTCAATGTGGAAATCTTCTGCTGGAGCAACGAAGTGTCTGCTTCAAGAATTTTACCACGCAGTAAATAGTCTGCGCTGATGCCAAGTGCTTCACAGATCTTCAGCATGGTTTCCGGGCGCATCGCTTTTTGCCCCATTTCCGCATACGAGATGGTTTGCGATGTGAGATGCGTCAAATTTGCCAAAGTCTCCTGTGTCATATTTAATTGTTTTCTTCGCTCCAGAATCCGCTGGCCCATTTCTTTCAAAAGCTCACTCATTCGCAATCCTCCATACTATAGTTACATTTTATCCACTATAGCATGAAAAATTAAGCGACTATAGTTGAGTTTAATCAACCATAGCATATATAATGATCGTAAGATGAAAAATTTGGAGGAAAAACAAGTGAAAATATGTTCGTGTGCGGTGATTGGTCAACACCCTACCCGCTTCAAATTCAAATACAATGAATATATGACCTCATGCAAGCGCATAAAAAAGCGGATGCATGATGTATTTGTGTCACTTTACCAGAGCGGTGTGCGCTGCTTTTTCGTTGGGGGAGCTCTGGGAGTAGACATGTGGGCAGGCGAAATCCTGTTGGATATGCAGCGCCAGGTAGAATATCGGGAATTGGATGTTGTGATGGTCTGCCCCTTCCCCGGCCATGATGTCCGATGGGACCCAAAGAGCCAGGCACGGCAGCGAAAACTCCGAGAGGGCTGTGCCAAGGTGCTGATGGGATCAGAACACCCAGGAGCCGAAGGGTATAAAAAACGCACGGAATATATGATGGGGCAGGCCGACTATGTTGTAGCTGTTTATGATAATGATCCGAAACATTACAGCGGAGTGGAGACAGCGATAGGGATCGCTGAAAAAAGAAACTTGTCAATAGTGTTGATTCATCCAGACACAGGAATTATAAACATAGTAGATCATTACAGAGAGAGGCATACGGATTAGGCAAAATATGTTACTGTTTCTCCAAAAAACTAAAAAGGTGTGCGGTTTTGGTAATACGAAGCCACCTTGACTGTCGAGGAAAAATCGGGTATCATCTGATTAGCGATAGCTAACTTGAACGAGTTAGAAAGAGGTGGGTTATGTCACATAGCAGTCTATATCTTACCAATCTTTATAACGATTTGATAACCAATACCCCTCAGACAATCACTATGGACATTCCTTCAGAAGTCGGGCAAGGCCAAATTTCTCAAACAAAAATCAAGCACGGCGTTATCCTCTCAGACTGGAAAATGTGCTATCAATCCGATATGAATGTGCAGGGTCCTGTTAGTGGAGAATATATGCAAATCATTTTCTGCCTGAATGATGGAATTTCATGGGGGATAATGAATGAGAATCGTTCTATTACTATACAGAAAAATGAGTCTTGTATCTATGCTGGACATGATGGCACAGAATATATCTGCTACAAAAAAGACAGTAACTTCTCATTCAAAAGCATTAAAATCCCAATTCCCTACTTTTCACAACTCCTTGCTGATTACTTTGACGGACAGGAAATTACAGTCTATGAAAAGAAGCTCCTGAATGGTATTGCCAAAGTCTCTGTCACACCAATTATGGAGCAAATACTGTCGGAAACAAGCAAATTTTCTCAATACCGCGGGGGGCTGGGCTATCTCTATTTGGACGGCAAACTGTTGGAGCTGCTGTCCATCTATCTGGGAGAAGTTTTGGAATTGGACATTCTGATGGGCAAAAATATTTCCATGTCCCGGACGGAGCGGACTGCCATCATGGAAGCAAAACGGATCATCGACAGCCAGCTCGCCTTTGCCCCCTCTTGTGAAGAACTGTCTCAACAGGTACATCTGAGTCTGACCAAGCTGACACGGGGATTTTCTTCCTTCTACGGTATGCCGATCCATCAATATGTTATTGAGCAGCGGTTGACACAGGCGGCGCAACTGCTGTTGGACGGAGACTGGAATGTGGGGGAGGTCGCTGCGATTGTAGGGTATGGAAAACCGAGCAACTTTGCGGCGGCCTTCAAGAAAAAATACGGTGTTGCACCCAAACATTACAGGGAGACACGCTTCAACCACACAAAGCAGTGACCTTTAACTGCTTTTGGGTGAAAATGGGCAGGTTTTGGGTCGAATTAGAAAGGCATAACTGATACAATATGCGTTGAGGTTAGTAAGTGCTAACCTCAACGCATATTGTTGTTTAGAGGAGGCAAAGCATGAAACAGAAGTTGAATGCGAAAGATTTTATCCTGATTGGCGTCCTGACCGCCCTCATGTGGATCATCTGCATGATTATCAGCACCATTATGAGTGTGGCCGGCCCAGTGACCAATGTGTTCTATCCATCCGTTGTCGCGATCCCCAATGGCATCGTGATGATGCTCTTACTGGCAAAGGTACCGAAAAAGGGCGTTTTCACCATCTGCTCCGCAATCCAGGCTATCCTGTTCCTGCTGGTGGGCGCTTTCTGGTTTATCCCCATCGGCTTGGTGATTGGCGGTGTGATCTGCGATTTCCTGGTCATGGGCCGGAAAGAAATCACCATGAAGTCCATGACCGTGGCCTACGCCCTGTTCAGCGCCATTTTTGCCTTCAGCGCCATCTGCCCCATCAAGTTCCTCCAGAGCGCCTTTGTGGGAGCCATGGAGAAGAACAATATTGCCCAGGAATACATAGACGGGATGCTGAATATCACCTCCGTCCCCATGCTGGTGGTCATCGTTGCGGCCGGCTTGGTAGGTGGACTGATTGGCGCCGTGATTGGGCAGAAGGCTTTGAAGAAGCACTTTATAAAGGCAGGGCTCGTTTCAGTCAAATAACAAGGCACAGCCCCTCGGCAGTCAATCAGACAAGCGCAGGCAAGCGGGCTGCCTGATCTCAGGGCGCGGGGCTGAAAATGGCCCCGCGCTTTGATTTGGATAGGGAGGCATTGGAATGGAAGAATCACAAATCAAACAAATCATTGAACAGCAGCCCCTTCATGGATCGGCACTGTTAGATCCCCGCTGCAAGATTTTACTTCTGGTCTGTATCGGGTTTGTCAGTTACTTTTTGGCTGGGGAGGTGGTCAGCCTTGCGCTCATGCTGGTGTATGGCCTGTTTATTGCCGTGGGGAACGGCGGAAAGTGGGCCTTGAAGATGATTGTGGTCTACATCATCGTTGCCTATCTCAACGCCCTGCTCCGCTATGTGCAGGTGCCGGTACTGAGCGTGATTATGAGCGTGTTCGGCGTGACGCTTTTGAAGCTGATTCCCATTGTGATGATGGGCCTTTGGATTTTGCGGACCACCTATATGGACGACCTGATGGTGGCGCTCCAGCGGATGCGGCTTCCCCAGGCGGTGACGATCCCGCTGGTGGTCATGTTCCGCTATATCCCCACCCTGCGGATTGAATACAGGCAGATCCGCAGCACCATGGACATCCGGGGGATCAGCGACACCTTGTGGAAACGGGTATCTCATCCTCTTGCCACCATTGAGTATATTTTAATTCCCCTGCTGATGCGGTGCCTGAAGGTCACGGACGAGCTGGCGGCCTCCGGCACCACCCGGGGGCTGGAGCTGGAGTGCAAACGGTACGCCCTGCGCCCCATTCGCTTCTCCTGGCCGGAGGTCCTGGTGTCCCTGCTGGGCGTTGTCTTTCTGGCGGCGCTGCTGTTCCTGGACCAGACCCGAATCGGGGAAATCATCTTGTGGAGGGTGTGACATGATCTCGTTTCAGAATTTCAGCTTTCGCTATGAAGAGAGCAAGGACTTTACCCTCCGTGGCATTGATATGACGGTGCAGACCGGCGAATTTATCCTCCTGACCGGGCGAAGCGGCTGTGGCAAGACCACGCTGATCCGCTCACTCAACGGCCTGATCCCGCACTTTTATCCCGGTGAGATACAGGGCGACCTTGTGATGGATGGGCGCTCCCTGCTGGAAATGAAGCCCGCACAGCTGGCCGGGCAGGTGGGGACGGTATTTCAGGACCCGCGCTCCCAGTTCTTCATGACGGACACTACGCGGGAACTGGCCTTTGGCTGCGAAAATATGGGCCTCCCCCGTGAGGAAACCATTGACCGCATCGCAAAAGCCGCAAAGGATCTGGAACTGGCGGACTACCTAAACCGGAGTATCTTTGCCCTGTCCAGCGGAGAGAAGCAGCAGATCGCCGTGGGCTCGGTCTACGCGCTTTCACCGAAGGTCTATATCTTCGATGAGCCCTCCGCAAACCTGGATTATGCGGCCACCAAACGGCTTGCGGAGATTATGGGAAAATTGAAGCGGGACGGATACACCATCTTTGTGGTGGAGCATCGCTTTTACTATCTGCGTGATTTAATCGACCGGGTATTTCTCATACAAAACGGAAAAATCGAACAGGAATTTACAAGGGAGCAGTTTTGCTCCTTACCGGAGGGAACGCGCATATCCTATGGGCTGCGGACTGCATATCCGGAGCGGGATGCGGAGCATTATCAGGAAAAAGAACGCCGCCCAATGGGGAAACACCTGCTGAGTGTGCAGGGCCTTTCCTTTGCTTATCCGAAAGAGCAGGAGGTCTTTCGGAATGTCAGCTTTGAAGCCCACGCCGGGGATGTGATCGGCATCCTGGGCCACAACGGAGCGGGCAAGACCACCCTCTTGTCCATCCTGACCGGCCTCTTGAAGCAGCGGAACGGCGAGATCACCTTTGACGGCAGAAAGCTCACCCCACGCCAGCGCCGGGCGCTGTCCTATTTGGTCATGCAGGACACGGATTACCAGCTCTTTGCCAGCAGTGTGGAGGAAGAACTCTCTCTTGGGATTCGGGAGGACTGCAAAGAGAAGGTGGACGCCGCGCTGGAGGCGCTGGAGCTGTCCGAATACCGGGAACAGCACCCGGCGGCCCTCTCCGGCGGGCAGAAACAGCGGGTCACCATTGGCGCGGCCATCGTCAAGGACAGCCCAGTGATCTATTTTGACGAGCCCACCAGCGGCCTGGACTATGACTCCATGGTGCGGGTCAGCCGCCTGATTGAGCAGTTGTCCGCTTCCGGCGTGATCGTGTTTGTGGTCTCTCACGACTTTGAGTTTATCGTCCGGACCTGTACGGAGGTGGTCCAGCTGGACGACCAGGGGGCCGTTCAAAACCACCGGCTCACGCCGCAGATGTTGAAAGCTCTGTCGGAACAGTATTTTCATTGATGGGAGGTTGAAATCATGTTTCAAAAGGTATTTGAATACGCGGGGCCGCATAAAAAGGGCCTCTATGCGGCCACAGCGGTGGTGCTGGTCAGCGTTTTGATGGGCGTCCTGCCCTTTGTGCTGGCCTACCAGGTAATTGCTCCGCTGGTGATGGGAGCGGAACTTGACGCTTCGTTTCTTATCCTGCGGGTGGCTTTGGTGCTGGTGTGCCTGGTCTTGCAGGCTGTTCTCTATGGCTGGGGGCTCAATCTTTCGCACAAGGCCGCCTATGACACGCTGCTCCGGCTGCGGACTGCCCTGCAAAAGCGGTTTGAGAAACTGCCTCTGGGCGTGATCCAGGACAAGGGCACCGGCACGGTCAAAAAGCTGTTTGTCGATGATGTGGACAGTCTGGAGGTCCTGTTGGCCCACTCCATGCCAGAGGGAATCGCAAACCTGATGGTCCCCATCGCGGTCTATGTGGCTATGTTTTTCGTGGACTGGAAGCTGGCGTTGCTGTCTCTGGCCTCCATCCCCATCAGCCTGATCGCCATGATGACCATGTACTCGGTGGGCATGAAGAAAATGGGCCCCTACTATATGGCCGGCCAGAAGATGAACAACACCATCATTGAGTACATCAACGGCATGGAGGTCGTCAAGGTATTCAACAAGGACGCGGACTCCTATGAGCGGTTTCGCAAGGATGTTTCGGATTACCGGGATTACACCTTGGCTTGGTACAAGGCGGCATGGCCCTGGATGGCAATTTACAGCAGCCTCCTTCCCTGCACTGTGATTTTGACTCTGCCGCTGGGGGCGTGGTTTGTCTTCGCCGGCTGGTCGGCTCTGCCAGACCTGATTTTGGTGCTGTGCCTCTCCCTGAGCATCGGGATGCCGCTCCTCAAATCCCTGGGCTTCCTGCCCACCATGCCCCAGCTCAACTACAAGATTTCTGCGCTGGAGCAGGTTTTGGATGCGCCGGAGCTTCAGCAGACGCCGGACAGCTTCCACGGCAAGGATGATACCATCGTTTATGACCATGTTTCCTTTGGCTACACCAAGACACAGCCCGGCCCGGACGGAAAGCCCATGGTGGTGGAGGATGAAGTGCTCCACGACATCAGCTTTACGGCCAAGGCCGGACAGAAAACGGCCCTGGTGGGAGAGTCCGGCTCGGGCAAGAGCACTCTGGCAAAGCTGTTGATCCACTACTATGACGCGCAGAAAGGCAGCATCTCCATTGGCGGACAGAAACTGTGTGACATGAGCCTGGAGGCGCTGAACAGCCGTATTTCCTATGTAGCGCAGGATCAATACCTGTTCAACACCTCTCTGCTGGAGAATATCCGCATGGGACGGTTGAACGCTACCGATGAGGAGGTCCTGGAGGCAGCGCGAAAAGCCCAGTGTATGGAGTTTCTGGAAAAGCTGCCCCAAGGTATCCACTCCATGGCGGGGGATGCGGGCAAGATGCTCTCCGGCGGTCAGCGCCAGCGTATTTCTCTGGCCCGTGCCATCCTGAAGGACGCCCCTATTGTGGTGCTTGATGAGGCCACCGCCTACGCTGACCCCGAGAACGAGGAGAAGATGGAGGCGGCGATTGCGGAACTGGTGAAGGACAAGACTCTGGTTGTTATCGCCCATAAGCTGCCTGCTATTATGAACGCCGACCAAATCTGCGTCGTAGACCACGGCAAACTGGTTGCGGCAGGAAAGCATCAGGACCTGATCCAGTCCTGCCCGGAATATCAAAAGCTGTGGAAGGCGGCCCAGGACAGCGCCGAATGGAACATACATACCGCAAAGGAGGGGAACTAAATGTTTGCACTGTTTTCAAGGATTTTGAAACTTGCTGGTCCATATAAAGGGCGTATTCAGGGCGCTTTTGCCTGCGCGTTTGTGGAGTCGATCCTGTCTAAAATGCCGATCTTCCTGGCCTTTGTGGTGTTGAGCGGCTTTGCCGCCGGAACATTGACCGGACAGACCTGCCTCTATGTGGGTCTTGGCCTCACGGCGGCCGTGCTGGTGCAGATGCTGGTCCACTACCTCAGCGACAGCCTCCAGAGCGCGGCGGGCTACCTGATGTTTGCCGAGAAGCGCATGGAGCTGGGCGGACACCTGCGGAAACTGCCTATGGGTTACTTCACCTCCGGCAATATCGGCAAAATCAGTTCTGTCCTCAGCACCGATATGGTGTTTATTGAAGAAGTCGCCATGAGCACGCTGGGCAACATGATGAGCTATCTGCTGTCCTCCCTGGTCCTGCTGGGGTTCATGTTCTATCTGAATTGGCAGCTGGGCCTGATCGCGGCCCTTGTGACCATCCTGGCGTGGCTGGTTTCCAGAGGGATGAACAAGGTTTCCCTGCGGGAAGCCGCTGGCCGCCAGGAACAGAGCGAACGGCTGACGGACGCGGTGCTGTCCTTTGTGGAGGGCATCGGGGTCATCAAGAGCTATAACCTGCTGGGTGAGAAATCGGAAGAACTGACCGGCAATTTCAAGCGGTCCAGAAATACATCCCTCGCCTTTGAACGGAAGATGACCCCGTGGACCATGGGGTTGAATGTCCTTTATGGAATCGGGATTGCCGCGATTTTTGGCCTGTCGGTCTTTCTGGAGCGGAGCGGTGTCCTTTCTCTGGCCTATGTGCTGGGCGTCCTCCTGTTCGTCTTTGACCTGTTCGGGCCGCTCAAGGCGCTTTATGGCGAGGCGTCCCGCCTGACTGTGATGAACGCCGCCCTGGACCGCATTGAGGCTGTATTGGATGAGCCGGAGCTCCCGGACACAGGGAAACAGCATATCCCGGCTCAAGCGCAGCCAGGCCAGCCGGAGGTGCAGTTCAATGATGTAGCCTTTGCCTACCAGGACAAAGAGGTGCTGCACCACATCAGCTTCTCGATGTTCCCCAATAGCATGACCGCTCTCGTGGGCCCCTCCGGCGGCGGGAAGTCCACCATCGCCAATCTGCTGGCCCGGCTGTGGGATGTGAAAAGCGGCAGTGTTGCCATCCGGGGCGTGGACACCCGACAAGTCCCCCTCGCGGAGCTGATGGATCACATCAGCATGGTATTCCAGCGCGTGTATCTCTTCCAGGACACGATCTATAACAACATCAGTATGGGCAAGCCAAACGCCACCGAGGAGGAGGTCTATGAGGCGGCGAGGAAAGCCCGCTGCTACGATTTCATCATGGCTCTGCCTGACGGATTTCAGACTGTGGTGGGAGAGGGCGGCGCAACCCTCTCCGGCGGTGAGAAACAGCGTATCTCCATCGCCCGCTGTATTCTGAAAGACGCTCCTATTGTAATTTTGGACGAGGCGACCGCCAGCGTGGACACTGACAATGAGAGCTATATTCAGGAGGCTATCTCCGAACTGGTAAAGGGTAAGACCCTGCTGGTCATTGCCCACCGTTTGAATACCATCCAGAACGCCGACCAGATTTTGGTCATCAGTGACGGACATATCTCGCAGCATGGCACCCATGAGGAATTGATGGAACAACCCGGTATTTATCAGGATTTCGTCCGTATCCGTATGAACTCTGCCGGTTGGAGCCTGTCTTGATGGAGAGGAGCTCCCCATGAAACAATTACACGCATCTGGCGAAGATTATCTGGAAGCAATCCTTGTCTTAAAGAGGAAGAAAGGCATGGTGCGCTCCGTAGATGTGGCCCGGCACCTTGATGTATCGAAACCCAGCGTGTGTCATGCGGTAGCCACCTTGAAAGAGGGCGGGTTTCTCACCATGGACGAAGACTCTTTCCTGCACCTGACCGATGTGGGCCGAGAGGTTGCCGAAAGAACTTATGAGAAGCACTGCTTTTTCATCCGTCTGCTGGTGGATGCAGGTGTAGAGCCAAAGACTGCCGAGCAGGATGCCTGCCGCATGGAGCACGCAATCAGCGATGACAGTTTTCAAAAAATTAAATCAGGGCTAAAGGACAAGTAAAAGTGGTCTGGCAGTCGAGGTTATCGGAGGTGATGTAGTGGGAAAACTGTTCATATTATCAGTCGAAGAAGATGATCTTGAAACCGCAGAGAAAATCATGGCCTTCATAGAGTCAACAGAACTGGTCATGTGTACGGATCTTTCCTCTGCCCCTCTGCGCTATAAGGCTTTATGTATCGACGCTGCGTGCCGTCAAGTGTTTTGGCAGGGCAAATTCATAGAGCTGACTCCTATGGAGTTCGATGTGTTTCATTTGCTTGCCCGGCGGCCCGGACGGGTATTTTCAAAAAGGGAGATCTATGAGTTCGCCGCCCCTGATTCGTTTGACAGCAGTTGGACGGGGATTTCCAGCATCATTTACAAGCTGCGCCATAAGCTGAACGCTGACTTTATCCAAACCGTGTATGGGAAGGGCTATAAATTCTTGCCACCGTAACACTGTTGACCATTAAAGACAAGACAATAGAAAGGCCGAATTTTAGGTAAGTAATACTTTATACATGGAGTAAATCGACAAGATTAGAGTAACGCCAGCCAGCAAGCAGATATAAAAAACGACGCTTTGGTGTGAGCAGTAATGCCCTCAAAGCGTCGTTTATATTTTGTCTGGAATGTGGCGAAGAACATCTTCTACCCTGCAAGAAAGAATGTTGCAAAGGTCATTCAGTGTTGCGGTTGAGATATTCCGGTTTTGTTTCAAAGAATCCAATGTCCCCTTGCTGAAGGAATAATCCTTTATTAAAGAATAGGTCGTAATTCCTTTTCGACGCATGGTATCCCAGAGCGGATCGTAAGTAATAATAGAGACCACCCCTTTGTGATTCCTATTATATTTGACATGTTGCATCTTGAATATTCCCGGTATGTCGGGTATAATATCTTAATTACATGATTTCATGTCCATCAATTTTTCTCATTCAAGCGCCTGACCATCAGCAGAACAGCTTCTAAATCCTGATCGTTCATCGACTTGATGCCATCTATAATCTCCTGAACTAAAATTGGATTTCGGTATTCTGTTTCCTCATCGAAAAACAAACGGGGCGTGATACCGAGCGTGTCAATCAAATAGAGCAGTTCTTTCACAGATGGCTGGGAATACCCCGTTACAATGTTATGAATATAGTTCTTGCTATGCCCTAAATCATAGCTTAACTGATACTCGGAAATCCCCTTTTTTACCCGTAACTCTGTAATACGGTTTCTAATAAAGTCCATCTCCATATACGATTCCTCCACCACCATTTCCCTCATGGTACACTTTTGTGGTGTGACATTAGGGTGCGCGTGGTGTGCTTTTTTATGCAATAGCACTTTAATGGTGTTATAATTGAGTAAAACGCCACACGGGAAAAGAGAGAAACGCATGGATCGAGAAAGAGAATCACCCCCGGAGAGGCTGCCGTTCTGTTTAGACGACACAGTTGGTGAAATAGTAAGGGCATGTCAGGAGTGCCCCGGCGTCTACTATATCGCGGCCCGGAAACAGGACGGCAGGTTTTTAGCGGACGAATACTATGTGGTGGAACGCTCCTCGCCAGCCATATCAAAAGAGGCTATGGCATACGGAAGAATGTCGGAAGAGGACTCCCGTGTGCTGCTCTATCCGTTTGCGGAGGAACGACATGGGTATAAAATTATTGAGTATGAGATCTATCGGTATCAGGTCCGGCACGGAATGTACGCAGACGGACAAACCTCGCTTCGTGATGTTGCTTTTTTCAATATGGAGTATCATCCGGAATACTTTGGGCCCTACCCGGCGCCCCTTGCCACGCCGCGGGGCCGTACTGCACGCTACAAGCCGCTGATGAACGGCGTCTTCTGGATCGAAACAGGTACAGGAGAGGAAGTCCTCGCTGTCTGCTATCCTATTTGGAACTGCGACTTCTCGGAAACCGTATTGAAGCAATCGGAGCAGTCCGAAGAGGATGTACGGGAAGGAATTGACAATACCTTGGGGTATCTGTTCTTTTCCAAGCGGGCCAGCAGTCTCGCCTTGTTTGAACTATGGGGGCAGTACGAGGAGTTAAGGACTGGCGGCCTAATCAACTACCCCGCATTGATGAACTATATCTGGGCCTATTTTCCGGAGTACGCCGCCACATACAATATGCAGAATCAGCTGGGGATGCACGATACCTTCGGCCTGTTGATGAGCGCACTGGGGACGGAGGTGGAATTGCAGAACAACCCAAATGAAGTAATTGCAATGTCAACGGCCGCCGGGCTTGATTTCCTGAATTTTTAATTGGGCTAAAAATGACAGATCAGGTGGAACAATGGACTGGGATCAAAATGAAGAGCTGGTAGAACAAATCCTTCGTACCGGCATGTACGCAAAGCTGTATGATGAAGAAACAACATACGGGTACCTGACCTATTTAACCTACCGGGTGGAGGACACGCTGTTCACTTGGAAAAAGAAAAGCGATGTGGACGGGTTTTGGGCCGACCTCACATGGGAGGAATATATCTCCTTTTTGCGGCGAGAAAAAACATTGCTCCTGGCAGCTCAAAGGGTGCTGTTCAACACTGTGATGGCTTTCCCGGCCTCCGCATTTGACTTTACATTGTCAGAGGCAGAAGTGGACTTTCCCGTAGCGCGTTATGACAGCGCCGGGATGCTCCATATGGCAAAGCTCTATTCCTTCGAGAACTGTATCTCAATCGTAGAGTTTCTGATGTTCCGAGCAGAGAGGGCGTATTATCCGCTGTGGAAGAAACAGCGGGGACCCCACTACACATGGGAGCTTTATATCGTGGAACTGCTTCACAGCCGAAAGGAATTTGTAGACCCACTATCGAGGGCCTTCCGCAACGCGCTGGTTCAACTGGACTTTCTCCCGGCGTGGCAGATGATCTATCCGACTATTCAAGAGGATGCAGAAATAGAATAACATGAAAAGACCCCGCAGATTCGGTCTGCGGGGTCTTTCGCTCTCTTATTCTGAGCTCCCCTCTTGACAAATGAAAACCGTAGTGCTATATTCAAAACAGCGTTATAAAACATTGTTTTGAATGAGGAGGAATGGCAGTGGCAAAACAAAAGGTGGGCGTCTATGACCGGGTGCTGGAGTGCGCCAAGGAGGAGTTTTTGTCCAGGGGATTTCTGGACGCTTCCTTGCGTACCATCGCCCAGGAAGCGGAGACCAGCACCGGGTCAATCTACACCCGCTTTGGGGACAAAGAGGGGCTGTTCCGCGCCCTCGCGGAGCCGGTGGTGGATGAATTTAAGGCCATGTTCCGCAAGGTCCAGGAGGACTTTCACCAATTCCCGGAGGAGGAGCAGAGGGCCGAGATGGGCCAGTACACTGCCCGCCATCAGGAAGACCTGTTGGACTACATCTACGACCACTTTGATGTATTCCGCCTGCTGCTGGACGGGGCCCATGGTACCCGGTTTTCGCGCTTCCTGGACGAACTGGTGGACATCGAGGTGGAGTACACCTACAAGTACATGGAGGTCATCGGTTGCGAGAGCGTCAAATCCGGCCTGGTGACGGAGGAGTTCATCCATATCATCGTCACCGCCTACTTCAACGGCATGTTCGAGGTGGTGCGGCACAACATGGACCGCGCCGCCGCCCACCGCTATGTCAAGATGCTCAACCGCTACCACATGGCAGGTTTCGGCACCGTGTTTGACCCTCAGCCCTGACAAAAGAGGCTGTGCCCTTGGGTGCAGCCCTCCTGTTTGCACAAAAGTTAGCACTTACTAACCAAAAGGAGGAATTTATATCATGAAACAACAAAGCCCCATGCTCCGTTTGTGGGAGCTGGGAGAGGGACAGCAGGGCGGCCTGAAGCGGGCGGTCCTGTCCGCTGTGGTGGGGGTACTGTTTGGGATGCTCCCTTACTTCGCTGCGGCGCAGATCATCCTGGGCCTGCTGAAAGGGGAGCAGAGTATGCAATACTACCTGATATGGTGTGTTGTGGCGCTCGTGGGCTTCCTGCTCCGGGCCACCCTGTATTCCCTGGCCCTGTCCCAATCCCACAAGGCCACCTTTGCCATCCTGAAATCCATCCGGGAGCGGGTGCTGGAGAAGCTGCCAAAGATGCCTCTGGGTACGATTCTGGACACCTCCAGCGGCCAGATGAAGCAGATCATTGTGGACCAGGTGGAGAGCATGGAACGGCCCCTGGCCCATCTTCTGCCGGAGATGACCGCCAATGTGCTGGGGCCAGTGTGCATCCTGATCTACCTGTTCGTACTGGACTGGCGGATGGCCCTTTTAAGCCTGGTGTCCATCCCGGTGGGCATGGCTTTCATGATGGCGGTGATGGCTGGCTACGGCAAGCAGTATGAGGGCTCGGTCAAGACCACCCAGGCCATGAACAGCGCCATTGTGGAGTACATCGGCGGCATTGAGGTCATCAAGGCGTTCAACCAGGGCAAGCAGTCCTATGCCCGCTTCTCCGACAGCGTAAAGGCCAACGCCTCCTACTTCTACCACTGGATGAAGAGCTGCCAGATGCCGGTCTCTCTGGCCCGTGCCATCTCACCTACCACCATGATTACTATTCTGCCGGTGGGCTGGCTTCTCTACACCGGAGGGAGTCTGCCCATCGAGACCTTTATCACCACCATCGTCCTGTCCCTGGGCATTGCCGGGCCTCTGCTGGCCGCTATGGACTTTGTGGACAGCCTTGCCAAAGTGGGCACCATCGTGGGCTCGGTGGACGCCATCCTGAACGGGGCGGAGCAGGATCACGGGGAAGCGTCGGTGGAGTTCCGGGGCCGGGACATCAAGCTCTCCCATGTGTCTTTCGGCTACCACGCGGACAAGGAGGTGCTCCACGATGTGTCCCTCACCATTCCCGCCGGGAGCATGACCGCCTTTGTGGGGCCCTCTGGCTCGGGCAAGTCCACCATCGCCAAGCTGATCGCCGGCTTTTGGGATGTAACCTCCGGCTCCATCACCTTGGGCGGACAAGACTTGAAGCGGGTCCCACTGAAGCAGCTCTATGACCAGGTGGCCTTTGTCTCCCAGGACAACTACCTCTTTGACGAGAGCATCCGGGAAAATATCCGCATGGGTCGCCCGGCGGCCACCGACGCCGAGGTGGAGGCCGTGGCAAAGGCCGCCGGGTGCGACGCCTTTATCCGGGGCCTGGAACGCGGCTACGACACTGTGGTGGGCGGAGGCGGCGCCCATCTGTCCGGCGGCGAACGCCAGCGCGTCGCCATCGCCCGGGCCATGCTCAAAGACGCGCCCATTGTGGTGCTGGACGAGGCGACCGCCTACATAGACCCCGAGAACGAAGCTGTTGTTCAGCAGGCCGTGGGTAAGCTGGTGGCGGGAAAGACCGTTCTGGTCATCGCCCACCGCCTCAGCACCATCACGGGAGCGGATCAGATCGTGGTAGTCAATGGCGGCCGCATCCAAGATGCGGGCACCCACGAAGAACTTTTGAAAAACTGCCCGCTGTATCAAGAGATGTGGCGGGCTCACATGGGCGCAAAGGAGGGAGAGCAGGCATGATCGGCGTTCTGAAAAAAATCTGGCACTTTGCCGGCGAGGAACAGGGCAATATCCGAAAGTCCATGATTTTAGGCTTCTTTTACGCGGTGTTCCACATGTTCCAGATCGCGGCCATCTATGTGGTGGTGCTGGCCCTGGTGGGCGGCTCCACAGACCCCGCCCCGGCATGGCAGGCGCTGGGGCTTCTGCTGGCCAGCATTCTGGGCCGGGCGGTCCTCAACCGCTTCAGCCAGCTCCAACAGACCCACGCCGGCTACTTCATGGTGGCGAATAAGCGTATCTCCATCGGCGACAAACTCAAGCGGGTCCCCATGGGCTATTTCAACGACCAGAGTTTGGGAGAGCTCACCGGCATCACCACCACCGTTCTGGACGAGGTGGAGAGCACCGGCCCTATGGTACTGGTTGGTATCCTGGGCGGCCTGATCAATTCTGCCGTCATGCTGCTGTGCATCCTGTTCTGGGACTGGCGGATCGGTCTGCTGGCCCTGGCGGGAATGCTGGTGTATCTGGCCCTCCTCTCCGGGATGGAGAAGCAGTCCGCCAAGATCGCCCCCAAGCGTCAGCGGGACGAGGCCCGGCTGGTGGAGGCGGTGCTGGAACAGCTCCAGGGCATGAGCGTCATCAAGTCCTTTAACCTGACCGGAAAGGGTGACAAGCGGGTGCGGCAGGCTCTGGAGGACAGCCGGGCGAACAATCTGGCGGTAGAGAAGCTGTTCACTCCCTATATCTGGGGCCAGGAGATGGTTCTCCACCTGTTCAGCGTTCTGATCCTGGCCGCGTCGGTGGGGCTGTGCCTGACAGGAGCCATGTCCCTCGCCAATGCGCTGATGGCGGTCATCGTCTCCTTCCTGATTTTCTCCCAGATCCAGTCCGCGGGCAGCGGCGTGTCCGCCCTGCGTCTGGTGGGCAGCTCCATCGACCATGCAAACCAGGTGGACGACATCCCGGAGATGGATCAGCGCGGCACGGTAATCCGTCCAGAGGACCACGAGATTGTATTCGACCATGTGAACTTCTCCTATGGAAGCCGCCCCATCCTCAAGGATGTGTCTCTGACCATCCCAGATCGAACGACCACCGCCATTGTAGGACCCTCCGGCTCGGGCAAGACCACTCTCTGCAACCTGATCGCCCGGTTTTGGGATGTGGACGGCGGCCGTGTGACCATCGGCGGCCGGGATGTGCGGGAGTACACGCTGGAGTCCCTGATGGAACAGGTGAGCATGGTGTTCCAGCGGGTGTACCTTTTTGCCGACACGGTGGAGAACAACATCAAGTTCGGCTGCCCGGACGCCACCCATGAGCAGGTGGTGGAGGCTGCAAAAAAGGCGTGCTGCCACGACTTTATCTCCGCCCTGCCGGATGGATATAATACGGTAATTGGCGAGGGAGGAGCCACGCTCTCTGGCGGAGAGAAGCAGCGCATCTCCATCGCCCGGTGTCTCTTGAAGGACGCGCCCATCGTCATCTTCGACGAGGCCACGGCCAATGTGGACCCCGAGAATGAGGATCAGCTCCAAAGGGCTATGGAAGCCCTGACGAGGGAGAAGACCGTGCTGATGATCGCCCACCGGCTCAAGACCGTGCGGGGTGCGGATCAGATTCTGGTGCTGGACCAGGGCAGCGTCGTCCAAAAGGGTACCCACGACGAACTGATCCAGCAGGCGGGCATCTACCGGGATTTCGTGTCCGAGCGCACGGAGTCCAGCCGATGGACACTTTGATTGATCGAAAAAGACAAAACTGCAGTACAGATATTTGCACTGTGATTTTTGGGTGGCTATGGCATTTGCAGCAAAAAAATCGCCATGCGCAGATATGGGGAACGCTATAAAGAAAGCGTGCAGTTCCAAAACTAAAGTGGAGCTGCACGCTTTCTATTCTACTTCTTTCCTACCTTCCTAAACTCTCCCGGTAACAGTCCAGTGCTCTTTCGGAACAGCTCCGCAAAGCGGCTGGAGGTAGAATAGCCCACAGTCTGCGCAATCTGTCCAATGGACAAATCAGTATTGGTGAGAAGGTACTCCGCTTGGCTCATGCGGCGCTGCTGGATGTACTCGGTGATGGTGCAGTCATAGACTTTTTTGAAACTGCTCTTGAGTTTTGTTGTCCCCATGCAGGCAATCTGGGTCAGACGCTCCATGGGAACTTCCGCGGCGTAATGGTCGCTCAGGTAGGTAGCGACTGTCTGAATATTCTCAATATCCTGGGCTGCCAGCCGCCCAGTGGCCGCCGGACGCTTTTTCTGATACTCCACCACCAGCGACAACGCTTCGGCTACCTTGCCCTCATAAAACAGTTTGGCGGCGATCCCATCTCCGCGGTAATTTTGAAGCTCTGTAAGGAGCCTGGACATTTCCGGGAAGTCTGTTGTCTGGTCGATCTTTCGGAATGCCTCCACCGGGTTGTGGTATTCGTCCGGATACTGCTTTTTGAGATAATCCTCATAGTAGGCGGGCATGATCTCAACGCCGATGGAGCGAATGGGAATATTTTTGTGGATCAGCACCCGGTAGGGCGAATAGCCGCCGATATAGGTTTTGATACACCCGGCGGACAGCCGGCGGTACGGAGCCAATTCATCGCCGGAGATGGAATCATAGCGGGTGATGCTCAAACACTCTGGCAGGGAGAATTCCAGCAGAGAGTCCTCGTGAAAGGAAAAGTTATGGATCTTGATGTCGTACAGATCCTTTTGCCCGTAGGTCCAGTAGGACCCCTCTCCGATTTCGGGCGATAACTTCCACGAGATGCCTAAAGAACCATACTGCTGATTATCCGGGTCGGGGATAAAACCGTGCCCTTTCAACAGCGGCGCATAGTATTGCTCAATGATTTCGGGCATGACAAAAGACTCGCCTCCTCTTTACAACGATTGGACGAACTTTTGAAACGAAAAGACGAACCTCGTTTCAAATCATTGAAAGCCGCCCCAATCGAGTGTATGTTATAGGTGACGGTTAGCGAACTCTAACCAAAGAGTAGCATATCACAAAGAAAAAGTCAACATGACGCAAAAACAGGAGGAGCAAAATGAGCAATCAAGTCAATTCACTGAAGAAGGGCCTTACGGTCAAGGACCTTGTGACAACGGGTATTTTCAGTGCCATCTTTTTTGTGTTTACCCTGGTCGGCGGACTTCCGTTCGCCCCGAATCCAGTCCTGACCTTCTATATGCCGATGGGGGCGGCGCTGCTGTGCGGCCCTATTTATCTGCTGATGGTGGCTAAGGTGCAGAAGCGGTGGAGCGTCACAATTCTCGGCATCATCATGGGGATCATCTGGTTTGCCACCGGAATGCACTGGGCATTTTCCCTGGGCTATATCGGGATGGGACTTATTGCGGACTTGGTAGCCGGCGCCGGTCACTACCGCAACAAGGCCATCAATCTGCTGTCCTATATGCTGATTTCCCTGGGAGGCATCTATACTTATGTGGTGTTCTTTCTTGACCCGGACGGCTGGGCCAGCACCATGCTGAAAAATGGTACGGAACAGTCCTACATCGACACCATGAACGCCTCCGCACCCTCCTGGCTCCTCGTGGTCATTATCGCCGGCACATTGGCGGTGGCGGCTTTCAGCGGCTGGGTCGGCGGCAAGATGCTGAAAAAGCAGTTTGAAAAGGCTGGGATCACCGCATGATGGGCGGAGCGTCATCCCGACGCGGGCTGTGGCTGGACCCCAGGACGAAGATATTGCTGCTGTTGTTCTGCATCCTTTCCGCTATGATGGCCCCATCCCTTTTCTATGAACTGGGCCTTGTGGTGCTGATCGGGCTGCTCGGCGTCTGCTTCGGGAAGTGGAAATATGCCTGGAAGGGTGTGCTGTTCTATGCGCTGATTGTTCTGCTCACCCTCTGGATTATGGACACCATGACGGGCACCTGGCGCACCATGTTTATCGCCTTTTTGGGGCTGTTCCATAAGGTCTATCCCTGTGGGATGCTGTCCGGCATTGTCCTCTCTACCACGAAGGTCAGCGAATTCTTATCCGCCATGAACCGCATCCACGCACCGAAAAAGCTGGTGATCCCGCTGGCCGTCATGCTCCGCTATGTCCCCACCATCCAGGAGGACTGGCGGTTTATCAAGGACGCCATGCGGATGCGGGATGTGTCGCCGTCTCCCAAGGGACTGCTGACGCACCCGGCCATGACGGTGGAGTGCATTTATGTCCCGCTGATGATGGCGGCATCCAAGGCGGCGGATGAACTGTCCATTGCCTCCATTACCCGCGGGATCGAAAACCCGAAGCCCCGGACCTGTCTGGTGCAGATTCACATAGGGCCCGCAGATCTTCTGGCGGGCATCTGCTTCGCGGCGTACCTCGCTGTGGGGCTGTACTGGAAGGGGGTGTTCGGATGATTGAATTAAAGCATGTGTCGTTTGCCTACCAGGGGCAGGAGCATGACGGCCTGCACGACATCAATCTGACGATTGCGGACGGAGAGTGCGTCCTGTTCTGCGGCCGGAGCGGATGCGGCAAGACCACCATCACAAGGCTGGTCAACGGCCTGATCCCACAATTCTATGCGGGAGAATTGACGGGCAGCGTACTGGTGGATGGACAGGAGATCAGCAAGCTGCCCATGTACCAGATCGCTGCTAAAGTCGGCTCTGTGTTCCAAAACCCCAGGACGCAGTTTTTCAATGTGGACACGGACAGCGAAATCGCCTTTGGGATTGAAAACGAGACCCGGCCGCCCGTGGAGCTGGCGGAACGGGTGGAGCAGGCCACCGACGACCTGCATATCCGCCCGCTCCGAAACCGCAATATCTTTGAATTGTCCGGGGGCGAAAAGCAGAAGATCGCCTTCGCCTCGGTCTATGCCATGAATCCGGAGATTTACCTGCTGGATGAGCCGTCCTCCAATCTGGATATGACATCTATCCAGGAGTTAAAAGGCCATTTGCGGCTGCTTCAAAAGCAGGGCAAGACCATTCTGATCGCGGAGCACCGGCTCTATTATCTGATGGGTCTGGCGAACCGGATCGTGTACCTGGAGCAGGGCCGGATCGAGAAGGTTTTTACGCCGGAAGAGTTCCGCGGATTGCCGAAGGAGGCCCGGGAACGCATGGGATTGCGGGCGGCGGATTTAGCGGAGGTGCGGCCTCCGCAAGTCCACCCGCCAGCATCTTCCCCTGTCCTGGAGCTTCGGGATGTCACACTCCGGTATAAAAAGCGGACGGTCCTGCACCGCATCAGCCTTGCCGCCGCAAAGGGTGAGGTAATCGGCGTGGTGGGCCACAACGGGGCCGGGAAAACGACCTTTTCCCGCGCCCTGTGCGGGCTCCACAAGGACTGCGAGGGGCAGTTTCTGTGGGATGGACAGGCGATGGAGCGGAAGAACAGGCTGAAACGCTCCTACATGGTGATGCAGGATGTGAACTACGAATTATTTGCCGAGAGCGTGGAGGCGGAGTGCTCTTTCGGCATCCGCAATCCGGACTTGACCCTGGCCGCCTCAACTCTGGAGGAATTGGGGCTGGCTCCCTATCGGGAGCGCCACCCCAACACGCTGTCCGGTGGGCAGAAGCAGCGGGTGGCCGTAGCGGTCAGCATGATCTGCGGAAAAGACCTGCTGGTGTTTGACGAGCCTACCAGCGGTCTGGACTTTGACAGCATGACCCAGGTGGCGGGGCTGATCCGGCGGCTGTCTGAGCTGGGAAAGGTCATTTTCATTGTCACCCATGATTTTGAATTTGTCTGCCGTACCTGCTCCCGTGTCCTGCATTTTGACGAGGGCGAGATGCCCGGTGATATACCCGTTGTGATGGACGCCCTCCCGAAACTGAGAGAGCTGTTCTCTGTCAAGGTGAATGGCTCCGAAGGAGACAGAGAAGGTGGCCTGGGCCATTCAGATGGAAAGGAGAGGTAGTCTATGAAACAGAAAAAAACCAATCGTGTGGCCTTGCTGCTCCACTGGGCCGGAGAGCAAAAGGTATGGCTGTTCCTGGCCGTGCTTCTGGCGATGACCGGGGGCCTGTGCATTGTGGTGCCCTATATTGAAATTTACCGGCTGATGGACGCCGCCTTTGGCGGGACCTGTACCGAAGAACTGGTGGTGCGGGTCGTGGCTGCTGTGGCCGCGGCGGTGGTGCTCCGCTTTGTGCTGTTCGGGGCGTCTGGAGTGGTATCCCACAAGGGAGCCTACGGCGCGCTGTTCAAGGTGCGCTGCATGGTAGCGGAACACATGGCTAAGGTGCCGCTGGGGGCGCTGAACGAGCGGCGGACCGGAGACATCAAAACCGTACTGAATGAGGACATCGAGAAGCTGGAACTGTTTCTGGCCCACAACCTGCCGGATCTGGTGTGCTATCTGGTGGGGCCGGTGGTGGTTTTTGCCTACCTGATGACCGTCAATATCCCGCTGGCTCTGATTTCCCTGGTGCCGCTGGTGCTTGCGGTTGTGGTGATGGCGGTCATGTTCCGCAACACGGACGACCTGATGGACCGGGCCAACCGTTCCATCACCGCACTGAACTCGGTCATGATCGAGTATATCAGCGGCATGAAACTCATCAAGGCATATAACATGGGGAGCAAATCCTTCCAGAAATTCTCCTCCGCCATTCATGAGGAAAACGCCATGTGGAACGAGACCTCCCGCCGCATGGGACCTCCCTACGCGGCCTTCGTGGTCATCATTGAGTGCGGAATGCTGCTCATGGTGCCGCTGGGCGGGATGTTTTTCCTGAAAGGCTCCCTGACGGCCAGCGCGTTCCTGCTGTTCCTCTATGTGGGGTCCATGTACCTGACGGAGATCCGTCCGCTGCAGGAGCTGGGGACCAATTTCGCCAATGTGCTGAACGCGGTCACCAAGGCGAAGGAGATTCTGGATGTCCCCATCTATGAGGGCGGCACGGATTTCCCCCAATGCCATGATATTGAACTGCGGAATGTGCGGTTTTCCTATGATGGTAAAACCGATGTGCTGCAAGGCGTTAATCTCAAAATCAGGGACGGAGAGAGGCTGGCCCTGGTGGGACAGTCCGGCGCCGGCAAGAGCACCATAATCGAACTGATCTCCCGCTTCTATGATGTGCAGGAGGGCGAGGTGCTGATCGGCGGGAAAAATGTCAAGGGGCTGGACTACGACACCATCTTGAGCAATGTGGCCATCGTATTTCAAAAGACTTTTCTCACCCGCGACAGTGTATTGGAGAACATCCGCATGGGGAGCAGCGCCAGTCTGGAGCAAGTGAGGGCCGCCGCAAAGGAAGCCCAGATCGACGACTTCATCATGTCTCTGCCGGATGGCTACGATACCAGAGTGGGGAGCTTCGGCTCCCGGTTTTCAGGCGGAGAGAAGCAGCGGATCGCCATTGCCCGCGCCATTTTGAAAAATGCCCCGATCCTGATTTTAGATGAGGCCACCAGCGCCTCCGACCCGGAAAACCAGATGGAGATTGACAGGGCCATCCAAAATCTTTGTAAAGGCAAGACCGTTATTGTGGTTGCCCACCGCCTGAGCGCCCTGAAGATGTGTGAGCGGGTCGCAGTGGTGGAGGACCACACCATCACCTGCGTCGGCACCCATGAGGAAGTCCGCAGGGATAACGCTTACTACCGGAAAGCCTGGGAGGACTACGAAAAGGCCCGGAACATCACCTATCAGTTGGAAGGGGGGCGAGGAGAATGAGAGAACACGATGTCTTGAAAAAGAATAAAAATTTTTACATTGGCGTTGGGGGAACTGTTTTGGAGGGCCTGCTCTCCGGCAGCCTGTTCCTGCTGCTTTACTCGGTCATGCAGTTTTTGTGGGCGGGGCAGTTTGACCTGGACCGGGTGTTGATGCTGACCGGGGCGATTGCCGGCATCTTCCTGCTCCGTATCCTGATTTACAGCTATGGCTACACCAAAGCCCAGATCGGCGGCGCGGAAGTCAGCCAAAATATCCGGCTGTTTATGGGGGATCATCTCAAGCGTATCCCCCTGTCCCGGTTTACCCAGGGGCAGACAGGCGACTACATCAACACCATCACCAGCGATGTCAATAACTATGAAAAGATCCTGACTCACAAAATCGGAGACCTGGCGAAAAACTTTGCTTTATCCATCATGCTGATTGTGTTTGTCACGACGATCTATGTCCCCGCCGGGCTGATCCTGCTGGCGGCGGATCTGCTGCTGATTCCCGGTTTGTGGCTTTCCTTCCGCATGGTGAAGAAGTACGGCAAGGAAAAGAATGACATCTGTGCGGAGAATGTCAGCAGCATCGTAGAGTATGTATCCGGCATCCAGACCTTCCGGGCTTATGGCGTGGGCGGCTTGAAAAACAAGACGGTCATCAGCGCCATGCGGGACTTCTGCCGCATCAGCTTTGTATATGAGGCCAAGGTGCTCCCTGTAGGAGCCGGGCTGGGCATCCTGATCTGGCTGTCCTGCCCGCTGGTCATCTGGACCGCCTACGCGCCGTGGGCAGCCAGGGCCATCGATACGGTTTCCTATCTGCTGGTCTGCATGTTGCCGCTGTTCTGTTCCAAGCTTGCCAACGCCATTTTTGTGGACCTCACCAGTTACAAAAACCTGATGATCTCCAAAGGGAAGATCTTGGGCGTGATGGATGAGCCGGAGGAAAGCGGCAGTATGGAGGCGCTGCGGCCCGCTACCCATGAAATCATCTTTGACCATGTGGACTTTGCCTATGTTCCCGGAGAGCCGGTGCTGAAGCAGGCGTCCTTTACGGTGCCGGATCAGAAACTGACCGCCATTGTGGGCGATTCCGGTTCCGGCAAATCCACCATCCTGAATTTGATTGCAAAATATTATGAGCCAGCTGGCGGCTTCATCTCCATCGGAGGGAAGTTCATCAATCATGTGGCGGCGGAGCGCGTGCTGGAGCAGGTTTCCATGGTAGATCAGGATGTGTTCCTCTTTGACGACACCATCCGGGACAACATCCGCCACGCCCGCCCCGGCGCATCCGACGCGGAGATTGAGGCAGCCTGCCGGGAGGCCAACTGTGACGGATTTATTCGCAGGATGGAAAAGGGCTACGATACCCCTATCGGCGAGAACGGTAATCTGCTCTCCGGAGGGGAGCGCCAGCGGCTGTCCATCGCCCGTGCCATTCTGAAGGACAGCCCGATTCTGCTGTTGGACGAGGCCACGGCATCCCTGGACATCGAGAACGAGTTGGCGGTCAAGCAGGCCATCGCCAATTTGCTCAAGGCGAAAAAGACCGTGGTGATGATCGCCCATACCCTTTCCATCGTCAAGAATGCGGATCAGATCCTGGTAGTGGCAGACGGAACAATCAAGGAGTCTGGCACCCACGAGGAGCTGCTGGCCGAGAACGGCAAATATGCGGCCATGTGGAACGCAGAACAGAAAATCACTGTATAAATGAGAGGTTACGGCAATGAAAAAACTCCATGCGTCGGGCGAGGACTATCTGGAGGCCATATTGGTACTTCAAAAAGAAAAAGGTATGGTGCGCTCCGTGGATGTGGCCCGGCACATGGGAGTCTCCAAGCCCAGCGTGTGCCATGCGGTAGCTACCTTGAAGGCGGGCGGTTTTCTTACCATGGACGAGGACTTCTTTCTCCGCCTGACCGATGTAGGCCGTGAGGTAGCAGAACAGACCTATGAGAAGCACTGCTTCTTCACACGCCTGCTGATAGAAGCCGGTGTAGAGCCGAGGATCGCGGAACAGGACGCCTGCCGCATGGAGCATGTGATCAGCGAAAGTAGCTTTCGGCATCTGAAACAGAATATGGACAAAAAGAAATAGTCGCGGGAGGTGAAGCTGGTGACCGGGATGGCTGTGCTGCAATATGGGAATTTGTGTATTGACCCAAATCAACGCAGGGTCTATGTAAATGAACAAGTTGTGGAGTTGACCACGATGGAGTTCAATATCTTATACTATCTGGCTTTGCATCCCGGCTGGACCTTTACCCGGGAGCAGCTTTACCGATATGCGATGCCTGATGATTTTGCTTCCGGCCTCGAAAGCGTCACCAGCCGGATCTACAAGATACGGAAAAAACTAAATATCAATGCGATTCAAACTGTACATGGATACGGTTATCGCTTTCAAAAATAAAAATAATGGCTGTGAATAGATTGCCTCTAATCACAGCCATTATTCTATATTCATCAGTTATAGATGCCAGCCAGTTGCCCTTGTGCGTAGAGATAAAAATTTTCGATATATCCCATCCTTTTGTAGTAATTCGTTATGTTTCCCTTGTTGAACAACTCGCCCTTGGTCTATTACAATAATCTGGTCGGCGTTTCGGACAGTGCTCAGACGGTGGGCAATCGAGATCAGCGTCTTATCCTTTGTCAGCTCCTGGATGGCAGATAAAAGCGCCTGCTCGTTCTCCGGGTCCACGCTGGAAGTCGCTTCGTCCAGAATGATGATGGGAGCATCTTTCAAAATGGCCCTGGCGATGGAAATACGCTGCTTTTCTCCTCCGGAGAGAGTGGAGCCGCCCTCTCCGATGATTGTGTCGTATCCTTCAGGGAGGGACAAAATGAAGTCGTGGCAGCAGGCCCGTTTTGCGGCCGCTACCACCTGCTCATGGGTGGCTTCCGGCCGGCCAAACCGGATGTTGTTTTCCACAGAGTCGTGAAAGAGGTACACATTCTGAAAGACCATGCTGATGTATTCCAGCACGCTGTCCGCAGTATAATCCCGCACATCTTTTCCGCCAATCCGAACGGTCCCTTCCTGCACATCCCAAAAGCGGGCAATCAGATTGCAGAGTGTGGTCTTGCCGCTGCCGGAGGGTCCTACAATCGCGCAGGTGGTGTGCTCCGGGATTTCCAGCGAAATATCATGGATCACCCGGCGGTCCCCATAGCCAAATGAGATATGTTCCAGAGAAATATCATAGTGGGGCACAACCAGTTTCTCCGAGCTGGCATCCATCTTTGGAATGTCGGTGACTTCCTCCAGCCGGTCCAGTTCCGTATTGATCTTCTTGCTCAAAAAGGCGCTGTTGCCCATCGTCTCCAAGTCGGAATAGACTGTGAAAGCGCAGAACAGGAAAGTCAAGCAATAAGGCAGGCTGATCTGCCCCGCCAGATACAGCAGAGCCGCCGCCGCAATCAGCACACAGCTCATGAGCTTAAAGGTCACCCCATAGAAACGGAGGACGCCAGCCGTAGCCTTCTCCTGGCCGTAGTCCGCATCCCATTTTTCCTGGAACACAGCGCGGACTTCCCGCTGTCCTTCGTCACCTTTAGAGAAAGAACGCAACACCGAAATACCCCGTATGTATTCCATCACCTTACCGACCAGATGCTCTTGGGCCTCTTGGTAAATAGGGGCATATTGGGCGGCACGAAGCCTCACCCAGCGGAGAACCAGCATCCCAAGCGCCAGCCCCACAAGGCTCAATCCCGCAATCACCGGGCTGAAAAAGAAGATCATCACGGACATCAGTACAGCCATAGCCACACCGCTGGTCATCTGCTCAATCGCCAGCATGGAGTACCCCTCCAGATCGGCAATCGTGGTGGTGAGCATGGCCTGAATGGTGCCCAGATTTTGTTCTGAGAAATATCCCATGGGTGCCTGCTTCAGCCGTTCTCCAATCTCCAGACGGTAGTCCCGGAAAATGTCATAGCCAGATCCGCTCATGGTACGGTCATACATCCACTGGAAAAAGAAGCGGCCCAGTACACTGCCCAGAATTACGCCAAAAGCCTGCCCGATGATGACCGGAGAGAGTCCATCCAGATGGAGCAGAATCCAGAATACACCGAACATCATAAACCCGTTGAAGAATGATTTCAGAATATTGCAGACGATCCCTGCCACGATTTTTCCCCGACTGTTTCCCGCAATTTTAAAGATACGGCGAATCATTTCAAACATCTTCTGCACCTCCTTCCGTAGAGCCGGCGTAGTCCTGCCACATTTTCCGGTAAAGGGGGCAGTTCTCCAGAAGCTCTTCCTGAATGCCCCGGCCCACAATCTCGCCATTGGCAACAACCAATATCTGGTCGGCATTGCGGATTGTATTCAGTCGGTGGGCCACGACAATCAGAGACTTTCCCGCCACCAGCTTGCTGATAGCCTGCTGGATCAGTGCCTCGTTCTCGGGGTCGGCATAGGCGGTCGCCTCGTCCAAAATGATGACGGACGCCTGCTTGAGCATGGCCCGCGCAATGGTGATGCGCTGCCGCTCTCCGCCGGAGAGGCGGTCCCCGGCATCACCGGCCATGGTATCATAGCCCTGCTCTAACTGCATGATAAAGTCGTGGCAGTTGGCAGCCTTGGCCGCAGCCTCTACTTCCCCGTCGCTGGCATCCGGGTTTCCCATGCGGATGTTTTCCCGAATGGATTTATCAAAGAGAAAATTGTCCTGGGCTACATAGCTGATCTCACCCATGAGCTGTCCAAACGGAATGTTGCGAATATCCTGTCCGCCAAAGCGGACTGTACCGGAGGTTACATCCCAAAAGCCGGCCATCAGCTTGGCAATCGTGGACTTCCCGGAGCCGGATGGACCGACTATGGCGGTCATAGTACCGGGCTGTGTCTGGAATGAGATACCGTGGAGAACTTCGACTTCGTTGTAAGCAAAATGGACATCCTCAAATTGATAACACCGCTCCCCAAGCTCTGCGGGCTCTGTGGGGCGGACAAGTTCCGGTGTTTTCAAAAAGGCCGTGACCTGTTCCAGATTGCCCTTGATCATGCTGACCTGCTCCATGGCTTCGGATACCTTCATCAGAGGCGCAATAAACCCCAGAGGTACCACCAAGGCTACCAGAAAGACAGGGAGAGAAAGGCTTCCCTCCATGTAGAGCCACGCTCCCACTGGAAGGGTTCCCAGAAGCGTAGAAGGGAGGACTGCCCGGGCCGCCGCGTTCCAAAGCCAGCACTGGCTCCACCATGCCATGGTGGAATCGTGGAAATAGCGGACAGAATCAGCATACTTTCCATAGGAAGCTGCGGATCGGTTGAACGCCTTGATGACCTGAATACCGTTGACATACTCCACCAAGGCACTGTTCATCTCGTTGGCAGATCGCATATAGTTCTCCATGCGGGGCCCATATCCCCGCATCATGGCGGCAAAAAAGAGGGTGCCCAGCGGAATTGTCACCAGTGCGGCCAGCCCCATCCGCCAGTCCAGCAGGAAAATCAGAAGAATACTGCATAGGGGTGCGGCGATGTTGGATGGCAGTTCCGGCATGAAATGGGCCATGGAGTCCTCCAACTTCGCCACATTGTCCACGATCAGATTTTTGAAAGCCCCGGTAGGTGTTTCCAGCATGACGCCCATGGGGACCTTCGCCATCCGGTCTGTAATGGCCTCCCGGATATTTTTCAGTATGGTAAAGGAAATTTTGTGGGACATCAGGGAGGACCGCCAGGTAAGCAGCATTTTTATGATCTGGCAAACTGCGGCGCCTCCGCAGAGAAACAATACCAGCGTGGGCGTTGCAGTCCCCCGGTACAAGGCGTCCGCGAGGACAGCCACCATTAAAAATGGGCCCATGCCAAAGAGTTCTCCCAAAACAGCCAGGAAGATGGAGAGGAGCATTTTACCGTTGTTTTCTCCCACGAAAGCAAAGAGCTGCCGAATCGTTCCCGGTTCTTTCGACTTCATAACCAGCCTCCTTTCAGGCCACAAAAAATACAAGGAGGGTATTGCAATTTCAAGTGCCCTGTGCTAAAATCTGAATTACATCGTAATATTACAGTGTAATTTTAGTATAGGACGGAGGGACAGCGAATGTCAAGAGACTTTCAGCAGACACACGAAAATCTTTTGCTCTGCGCCCAAAAGCACTTTCTGGAATATGGCTTTGAGCGGGCCAGCATCCGGGAGATCTGCAAGGACGCCCATGTGACTAACGGAGCTTTTTATAACCACTTTGACGATAAGGAAGCTCTGTTCGGCGCGCTGGTGGAGCCTGTTGTCCAGGAGGTCAAGGCCATCTATGAGGCGTCGGTAAATGAGCACATGGAACTGGCAAAGACGGACGACTTGAAATCCCTCTGGAAACTGTCGGAGGAAACGCTGTCGGTCATTATCGAATACATCTATGAGCATTTTGATGTATTCCGGCTGCTTCTTATGCGGGCGGAGGGCACGCGGTATTCCTCCTTTTTGGATGATGTTGTCTGTCTGGAAACCCGGGTCACGCTGAAGTTCTTTGCAGAATTGAAATCTCGGGGCATCCAGGTTCGCGAATTGGCGGAAGAGGAGTGGCATATTCTGCTCCATGCGTATTTTGCGTCCCTGGCTGAAGTGGTCATGCACAACTTCCCCAAGGAGGCCGCGCTGAAATATGTTCACACGCTTGTCTCTTTTTTCAACTCCGGATGGCAGACAGTTTTGGGGATCTGATCCCCAAAATTTTTGCGCAATAGTTAGCATCTACTAACTAAGTGATGTGGAGGTGAAACCGCAGCGTCCCCTTTGCACGGGGTTTTGCAACACTTAATTCTTTTCAGAAAGGACATATTCAAAAATGGAAAACACAAAGAAGCTCACAGGTAAAGACCTAATCAATGTCGGCATTTACACAGCCATGACCCTCGTTATTTTCTTTGTTGTCGGCCTGCTTACTGCGCTGCCGGTGGTCTACCCGTTCCTGTTCATAATTTGGCCTATCGTCTGCGGCATTCCTATGATGCTCTACTATACCAAGATTCAGAAGTTTGGTATGCTGACCATCACAGGTATCATCGGCGGCATCTTTTTCTATCTGATCGGCTATGGCTGGATCGGCCTGCTCGGCTGGGTGCTCGGCGGCATCCTGAGTGATGTTGTGCTCAAAATCGGCGGCTATCAGAAATTCAAGGTCACTGTTCTGAGCTACGCCTGCTTTTGCCTTGGCATCATGGGCTGCCCCGCCAACCTTTGGTTTGCCGGCGAAGCGTATTGGGAAAACATCCACACCTCCATGGGCGATCAGTACGCAAACACCTTGCAATCCCTGATGCCCTCCTGGATGCTGTATGTGGGCTTTGCGCTGCTGTTTGTGGGCGGTATTCTGGGCGCGCTGCTGGGTCATAAAATGCTGAAAAAACACTTTGAGAGAGCTGGAATTGTGTAATGGAGCAGCTTCAAGCGGTTGTTGAAAACAGAACAGGCTTTTGCTTGGACCCACGAACCAAGCTGTTGCTGATGGCCGTTGTCGCTACCGCAGAATTTCTATATAGCCACACCGCCTTTATGATCGCGGTGGCGATGATTCCCTTTGTCCTGTTGCTGACTAACCGGCAGTATAAGACGGCAACGGTGTTCTTCTGCCTGTTCACAGCGGGGCTGTTTGTGCAGGCTATCCAGAACTCCGTCCAGTTTCCCATGATCGTCAATATGCTGGTAGTCCTGTTGGTGGGACTGGTCCTGCGGCTGTTTCCGGCCTTTGTGATGGGGGCCTACATCATCAAATCCACCACGGCCAGCGAGTGCATTACTGCGCTGGGTCGGATGCACATTGGGCGGCAGATCACCATTCCGCTCTCCGTCCTGTTTCGCTTTATCCCTACCATGCAGGAGGAGTCGGCCGCCATCAAGGACGCCATGCGGATGCGGGAGGTCCAGTTCGGGACAAAGAAATTCTGGCAAAACCCCGCCGCCCTGATTGAATACCGTTTTATTCCCCTGATGATCTCGGTGGTCAAAATCGGGGATGATCTCTCCGCGGCAGCCCTGACCCGCGGCCTGGATAACCCGGTCCGGCGCACCAATATCACAAAGGTCGGTTTTACTGGCTGGGATCTGCTGGCGGTGCTGATTGCCGGAGTTGCACTGCTCTCCACATACTTTTTCAGTCCGTGGTAAGGAGGTGATACCGTGATCGAATTGAAAGATGTTTCCTTTACTTATGAGAGCGGAGAAACCCAAAATAACCTGAACCATATCAATCTGACAATCCAGGATGGCGAAACCATCCTGCTCTGCGGAGAGTCCGGCTGCGGCAAGACGACGCTGACCCGGCTGATCAACGGCCTGATCCCGCATTATTACGGCGGGAAGCTGACCGGGCAAGTCCTTTTAGATGGGAAAGAGTTAAAAGACTATCCTCTTTATCAAATCGGTCAACGGGTAGGGTCTGTATTCCAAAACCCAAGGACGCAATTCTACAATGTAGATACGACCAGCGAGATCGTTTTCGGGTGTGAAAACATGGCCCTGCCGGTCCCAGAGATGCGGGAGCGTCTGGAGGAGACTGTCCACAGCCTCAAGCTGGAAAAACTGCTGAATCGGAGCTTGTTTGCTCTGTCCGGTGGAGAAAAGCAGAAAATCGCCTGCGCCTCTGCCGACGCAATCCACCCGGACATCTTTGTACTGGACGAGCCATCCTCCAACCTGGATATTGCCACTATCGAAGATTTAATTGGTGTGATTCAGCACTGGCAGTCCGAGAAAAAGACCGTGATCGTCGCGGAACACCGGCTTTATTATCTCGTTCCCTACGCAGATCGAATTCTCTATATGAAGCACGGAAGTATTGTACGGGAATTTACCGGGGCGGAGTTTCAAAAATTATCACCCGATGAATTGCAGGGGATGGGGCTGCGGGCACTGGACCCATTCCACCTGTCCCCGGAGGCCGCCCCCAAACCGGCCGCTCCGAAATTACATATCAAGGGGTTCCAGTTCTCCTATGAAAAGCACGGCCCCCTCAATGTGGATATTCCAAACCTGACCCTGCCTCAAGGGGAGATCATTGGCATCATCGGAAACAACGGCGCGGGAAAATCCACCTTTGCCCGGTGTCTGTGCGGCCTGGATAAAAAAGCAAAGGGTGTGCTTGAAATGGATGGGGCCTCCTATGATGCGAAGCAGCGCAGGCACATTTCCTACATGGTCATGCAGGATGTAAACCACCAGTTGTTCACGGAAGATGTGCTGGACGAACTGCTGCTCAGTATGGACGGCGAGGACGAGAAAGCGGACACGGCCCGCGCCAAGGAGATACTGAACAGCCTGGACCTATTGGACAAAGTAAAGCTGCACCCCATGTCCCTGTCCGGCGGTGAAAAACAGAGGGTGGCGATTGGCAGTGCAATAGCCTCGGACAAAAAGATCCTGATATTTGACGAGCCTACCAGCGGATTGGATTACCGGCATATGCTGGAGGTGTCGGACAACTTAAACCACCTGAAAAAGATGGGAAAGAGCCTGTTTCTGATTACGCATGACCCGGAACTCATTTATAAATGCTGCACCTACCTGTTGTTCATCCAGGGAAGCAAGGTGCTGTGGCATCGGCCGATGGATGGGAAAGCTGTAGAGCTCTTGCGGACTTTCTTCTCCCACGAGCAAGAAACAGGTGCGGTCAATGCTTCCTGATAAAAAACTGCACGCTTCCGGCGAGGACTATCTGGAGGCTGTGTTGGTACTCCAGAAAAAGAAAGGCATGGTGCGCTCCGTGGATGTGGCCCGGCACATGGGGGTCTCCAAGCCCAGCGTGTGCCATGCGGTATCTACCTTGAAAGAGGGCGGATTTCTCACCATGGACGGAGACTTCTTTCTCCGCCTGACCGATGTGGGCCGGGAGGTAGCCGAGCAGACCTATGAGAAGCACTGCTTCTTTACCCGCTTGTTGACGGAGGCAGGCGTCGATCCAAAGACAGCCGAACAGGATGCCTGCC